>ERZ795047.2481-NODE-2481-length-17546-cov-4.417701_pt1 | contig 17546 bp, 12 predicted proteins | sample MGYA00375131_ERZ795047 | MGnify/ENA primary metagenome ERZ795047 (study PRJEB30176, sample SAMN05720228) | activated sludge metagenome | isolation source: Anaerobic digester | place: Japan | collected 2015-05-20 ...
CACCCCGCCATGTGTCCCAGCCGCGCGGATACCGAGAGTCTGCTTCAAGCGCGCAGCGTCGGCAGGGCTGGTCGGGCTCTTATCGACGAGTGTCTTCGCCACCGTGTCGTACAGATAGATCTTCGGGGGCCGAAAATCTCCGAAGCCGGCTGGCAAAGCCGGGGCCGGAGGCGTCGGATTCGTCACCAACTGGCTTTCTCCGAACTCGCAGACCCACGACGGAGTCTGGTGAGGTTCCAGGAATTGGTGGAAAAGGCTCAACACAAGACAGTGGGTATTAGCCATAGTGCCGAACCAGACAGAGTTGCCGGCTTTCGTCATGCCCCAGACATACGCCTGATTGACTTTGGGAACACCAGTGGTACAGGGTACTGACCCGTACGGTGCGCCTATCCCATTGAAGCACTCGTCCGGGACTGCCTTCGCCAGGATTTCGCCCGTCGTTGTCAAGAAATCGACGGTATCTCCAACCGCGGCCATGACCTTTCGGTTCGTCTGGTGTCTCTGCCAGTAAGCCTTGAGACTGTCCTTGGCGTTTTGGGTCGCCGCGGGCTTGGTGGCCGCGACTCCCGGAAAAGTGAGTGTAGCGGCCAAGAGCAATAACAATACCAGCTTTCGGGAGAAAGACGTTGTGGGCAATGAGCAAGGAGCGGAGCGCTCAGGAACCACGCGAAAGCACGACATGTAGCACCTCCTCAGGAACTTGAATAATGAACAGCAACAACAAGGGCGGGCGTACCATAACACAAGAGCAAGAAGAGCAACAGCTTCTTGGCATTCTCCAGCAACTTGCCGAATGTTAACCTGTTCTGAGTGCGTCAGCGTGGCGCGGGTTTCGATACACCGCGCCCACGAGGCGGGTGCTTCACTCAACCACCGGGGTTTCGACACGACTCGCCACAAGACGGCGCATCACTCAACCGCCGCTTCGACCAAATTTCGCCTGGATTTTCGGGTCGATACGCGTTTTGACTCTTACCTTGCCAGTTCCGGGATGTCGACCCAGCAGCGCCGCTGCCAGGACTCCATCGCCTTTTCGGCCAGCTGAACTCCCTTGGCCCCTTCCCTGAGATCCCAGGGGAACGGAGTGTCTTTAACCAGGTGTTTCAGGAAGAGCTCCCATTGGGCCTTGAAGGCGTTATCGTAGACCTGGTACTCAGGAACCGGCGTCCAGGTCGAATAAAAGTTGATCGGATTCTCGATGTCCGGGTTCCACACCGGCCTCGGTGTCGCGGCATAAGATTGAGTCCAGCATTGGCGCAAGCCGCTGACTGCCGATCCGTTTGTCCCGTCGACCTGGATCGTCAGTAGATCGTCTCGCCTGACTCGAACCGCCCAAGAGGAATTGAAATGGGCGATAATGTTGCCGTCCAGCTGGAAAGTGGCGTAAGCGGCGTCTTCGGCGTCCACCTTGTAGGGATTCCCCTGTTCATCCCAACGCTGTCCCAGGTGAACAGCTCCGATGCACGAGACCGCCTTTACAGGCGCAAACAGGTTATCCAGGATATAGCGCCAATGGGCAAACATATCCAGTATGATGCCGCCGCCCTCCGCCTTTTTGTAATTCCAGGAAGGACGCTGGGTGGGAACGGTGTTTCCTTCGAATACCCAGTAGCCAAACTCCCCGCGGACCGACAAAATCTGGCCGAAAAACCCGGTCTGGCTGACGGTTTTCAACTTGAGAAGTCCAGGCAGCCATAGTTTGTCCTGGACGACTCCGTGCTTGACGCCCGCCTGTTTGGCGCGCTGATACAAGCCGTAGGCCTCCTCGGTGGTTCCAGCGGTCGGCTTCTCGCAATATATGTGCTTTCCGGCCTCAATCGCCTTACTTACTCCTGAAACCCGGAGGTTCGTGGTCTGCGAGTCGAAGTAGACCGTGTAGTTGGGGTCTGAAAGGGCCGAGTCGAGATCGGTAGTCCATTTTTCCACTCCTGTTGAGGCGCAGAGCTTTTGGAGCTTCGCCGCGTTGCGCCCGACGAGTATCGGCTCAGGAATGATGACTTCACCGTCACTGACTTGAACGCCGCCTTGGTTTGCGATGGCGAGAATCGACCGGATGAGGTGCTGGTTGGTTCCCATCCGCCCCGTCACGCCGTTCATGATAATTCCGATTTTATGTGTCCGGGTGCTTGGCATGATGCTGACTCCTTCTATTCTTCGGGTTTCCTGGTGCATTGAGGGTATGCCCCCGGGGGAAGGGGTGGCGCTTCCACTCCGGCGCGCGGAAGGGTGCCGTCCAATTCCTGCCGCCAGTGCGCAACGTCTCCAGCAGGTCCGTAGCAGTAAATCATCTTCATGACCTGGGAACCGGTGTTAGTGAGCTGATGATAAACGCCAGAGGGTATATAGACAGCCTGTCCGGCGGACAGCGTTTGGCGTTCCTCGCCCAAGCACATCTCTCCGCTTCCTTCCAGAATGAAGTAGACCTCTTCCTGCTCTTGATTATGCCAGGGGACCTGCCCGCCGTTAGGCTCAAGCGTGACCAGTCCAATACTGAAACTCTTCGCCTGAATAGGTGAAACGCCACCTACCAGGTTCTGAGTCCAACGCCGTGCCGGGAAGGTTCTCCCTTGAATCTGAGATAGATCTGCGATGATCATAAATTCCAGTTACCTCCAAGTCGGGGAAATTCTACTAGCAAACAGACGAGGTGACAAACGCCCGAAACGGTTTCCCGCTTTGGGGGCCCGTGTGCCTTGTGGAGCTGGGTTGTCTCCGGATTGCCGGCTGCGACTGAGTGACTTTTGTCATGGTCCTGTCCGAATTCGCGGCGTTACAGTCCGGACAGCACAGGACTCTCGCTGAGAGTCTGCTCGGTACACCGGAGATTCAGAAAGGCTTAGAAAGGAGAAGCTTCACAGTGGAATACAAACGTCTGTGGACCGGCTTTGCTGTCGTTATTATCTTCTCATTTGCGGTGCTCGGTTACTTTGGCGTCGAGATTTACAATCAGGCGCCGCCTGTTCCTGATCGGGTGGTCACTTCAGAAGGCCGGGAGTTGTTTACCGGCCAGGACATCAAAGACGGCCAGAATGTATGGCAGTCGATCGGAGGCCAGGAGGTCGGCACTGTCTGGGGGCATGGCTCCTACGTGGCACCGGACTGGTCGGCCGATTGGCTTCACCGCGAGGCTGTCTATATCCTGGATCGCTGGGCGGAAGCACAGCATGGCCGTACCTTTGCCGAAGTAGACCCGGAGAGCCAAGCGGCTCTTAAGGCCAGACTCGAGAAAGAACTGAGGACGAACACCTTCGATCCTGACACGGGCACACTCACGCTTTCGCCTGTTCGAGCCGATGCGATAGCCGCTAACAGTCGCTACTACACGGGGCTCTTTATGGACGACCCCCGGCTGCAAGAAGAGCGTGAGGCCTATGCCATACCGACCAACGCCATTCGCGATCCGGAACGTATGCGCAAGCTGAATGCTTTCTTCTTCTGGACGTCCTGGGCCTGTGTGACAAATCGCCCCGGTAGTGACATCTCCTATACTCACAACTGGCCCGCTGAGGAGTTGGTGGGCAATCGGCCGACTAGTTCCCTCATCCTGTGGACCGGCTTCAGTGTAATTCTCCTGTTGGCGGGAATCGGTTTGCTCGCTTACTACTATGCCAGCCATCAAGAGAAGGAGACTCCATCCGAACTGCCGGAACGCGATCCTCTCCTGGGTCTGAATCCCTCGCCGTCGATGCAGGCCACGGTCAAGTATTTCTGGGTGGTGGTGGCACTGATGGTAGTCCAAGTGTTGCTCGGGGCCGTGACTGCTCATTACGGTGTGGAAGGGCACGGTTTCTATGGAATCGCACTCTCTGAGATTCTGCCTTACTCCATTACACGGACCTGGCACGTTCAACTGGGGATCTTCTGGATCGCCACGTCCTGGCTAGCAACGGGGCTCTTCATGGCACCCGCGGTCTCGGGTTTCGAGCCGCGATATCAGCGGTTGGGAGTCAATGTCTTGTTCGTTGCCCTGCTGATAGTTGTGGTGGGTTCCTTGTCAGGCCAGTGGCTGGGTGTGATGCAGAGACTGGGCCTGGAGGAGAATTTTCTGTTTGGCCACCAGGGATACGAATATGTGGATCTCGGTCGGTTCTGGCAAATTCTCCTGTTGGTTGGCCTGTTTCTCTGGCTGGGTCTGATGGCTCGAGCAATCTGGCCGGCTTTGCGTCGGCCCTCGGAAAATCGGAGTCTTTTGGTCATGTTCATGATTGCCTCGGCCGCGATTGCCCTGTTCTACGGAGCTGGCCTGATGTGGGGCCGACAAACCAATCTCGCCATTGCGGAGTACTGGCGGTGGTGGGTGGTCCATCTGTGGGTTGAGGGCTTTTTTGAAGTCTTTGCCACGGTTGTCATTGCCTTCCTGTTCGTCCGAATGGGGCTGCTTCGGAGTGGGCTTGCGACCGCTGCCGTTCTGTTTTCAACAAACATCTTTCTGTTCGGTGGGATAATCGGCACCTTTCATCACCTCTACTTCACCGGAACCCCGACCGCGGTTTTGGCATTGGGCGCCACTTTCAGCGCTCTTGAAGTCGTTCCACTTGTCTTAATGGGCTTTGAGGCCTATCACAATCTCTCGCTCAGCAGGGCAACTGAATGGATTCGGACCTATAAGTGGCCCATCTATTGTTTTGTCGCGGTGGCCTTCTGGAACCTTGTCGGCGCCGGTATTTTCGGATTCCTCATCAATCCGCCGATCGCCTTGTACTACATGCAGGGACTCAACACGACGCCAGTGCACGGCCACACCGCCTTGTTCGGCGTTTACGGAATGCTCGGAATCGGCCTGATGCTCTTTGCCCTTAAGGGACTTGCTGCTCGTCAAGTCTGGAAAGACAGGCTCATCAGCTTCGCCTTCTGGTCCATAAACCTGGGTCTGTTGCTTATGGTTCTGCTCAGCGTGCTTCCGATCGGCCTTGCCCAGACGTGGGCGAGCGTCAACCAGGGACTCTGGTACGCGAGGTCAATAGAGTTCATGCAACAGCCTGCGCTTGAAACCATCCGGTGGCTCCGCCTTATCGGGGATACGATCTTCGCAGCAGGAGCCGTGGCTCTGGCTCTGTTCGTCATCGGGCTGAAGACCGGTTGGTCGGTACACCCGCAAGTCGATGTTTCTCCGGAGAGGTATCCGCGAGTCCAGGAGGAGCGGGCCTGAGAACCGGGAAATTATCCCTTGTCCGCAAAACCGAGGAAATGATTTCGATTCAGGCAAATACCGGAAGGTACCCGGACGATCGGGGAATGTTTCCCTGTTTTTGCTGAACGACTCTTACGGAACAGACAAAGTCAAGAGGCCGGATGCGAGGTATTACGCGGTTGGCATAAATCTTGCTGCGGAAACTGGCGTCGGATGTTCCTTTCTTCCCCCCGGCTGCCGGGAGCCGACGTCGGGGCTTCCGGCGGCCTCAAGAATGGAGTTTGCCGGCGCGCAGGCACCGAGGTAGTTAGAGCGGCAGCAGGCAAGCCGGTATAGCCGCCATCAAGGCGGCTGGCGCAACGCCTCGGTTCGATGTTGGGCCTTCGGGGGCTGCGAACCTGGAAAGAGAGGGCTAGGCGATCAGTCGACCGGGCGCTCGAAGAACCCGTTGCGTTAACGGTGGCGAAGGGACACAAGGGACCTCCCCCCGTCCCTTGTGTCACTTGGCCCCTATTCGTAGTGCAGACACTCGATGGGGTCGAGGCGGGATGCCTTGACTGCAGGCCACACACCAAAGACGAGCCCCACCAGCAGTGACACCGTGAAGCCAGCGACTACTGCCCAGATAGGTATGTTCGCCGGCAGGACGGGCACGAAAAACATAACGATATAGCTGGCGAGTATCGCAAGGAAAATGCCTATTAGACCTCCCATAGTAGTCAACGTCATCGCCTCAAACAGAAACTGGAAGGTGATGTCCTGGCGCTTTGCCCCGACTGCTTTTCGGATACCAATCTCCCGGGTCCTCTCCGTTACCGATACCAGCATGATGTTCATGACGCCTATGCCACCGACGAGCAGCCCTACCCCGGAAATGGCGATTGCGACAAGACCGATTGATGCGGTTATGGAATCGAACTGGTCTACGATCCTGTCGGCGGTTGTCAGATCGAAGTTGTTATCTTCGTTAAATCGGACGTTTCGTTGTCGGCGCAGAATGACTTCGGTATCATCCATGGCCTTTGCCAGCTGGCCGGGATTCGCTTTGATCACGAGAAACAACCAGTCACTTCTTGGATTGAGCTTTCGGAAAGTCCTGTAAGGAATTAAGACGAAGTTGTCTTCTTCCGTCTCGCCCAGGAAACTTCCTTTGCGTTTCTCCAGGACACCGATGATGTTGAAGCGATTGCCGTCGATTTGAAGTGTTTTTCCGACGATATTTTGGGTGTGAGGGAATAGTGCCTCTGCGACGCCCACGCCGAGAACACAGACAGGGGATCTCCTGAGGTCCTCCGACTCGCTAAAGAACCGGCCTTCGCTTAACACCATGTTGGTTACATCGGCGTAGCTGGGCGGAACCCCTCTGATCCGGCCCTGCCTGTAGGTTTCCGTCCCATACTTAAGCGTGGGATTCCGACCGAAATAAAAACCCTCCCAGGCGACGTCCTGCACCGCGTCGCTATTGTTCTTGATAGCCAGCGCGTCTTCTACTGTCAGCGGTTTGCGAGTCCATTCGCGCCGATCGCGCGGCCCAAATGAAGGACCGGTTGTGAGATGAAACGCGTAGATGTTTTCGGTCCCGAACTCCTCGATGAGACTGATGAAGTTTCGGCGCATCCCCGTTAGTATCGAGGAGATGACGATGACGGTCATTACTCCAATGATCACTCCGAGAATAGTAAGGAAGCTCCTGACCTTATGTCCCCGGAGGGTTCCGAGGCCCATGATAATGTTCTCGAGGTACTGGTTCTTGTTCATCGCTCAGAAGTGAGTGCGACAATAGGATCCAGCCGTGAAGCCTTAACGGCCGGGTAGATCCCGAAAATGATCCCGATTCCGCCGGAAAATCCCAGCGACAGGAGAATGTATGTCAGCGTTATGGTCATGGGAATGGGCGTCGTATTCTCAATGATGCTCGAGCCCAAAAACGCCAGCACGACGCCAACTGCTCCTCCGGCCGCGGCGAGAACGAAAGCTTCGATCAGGAACTGATAAACGATATCCCGGCGTCTGGCGCCTAAAGATTTGCGGAGTCCGATCTCGAAAGTGCGTTCGGTGACGGATACGAGCATTATGTTCATGACGACGATTCCGCCGACGAGCAGTGAGATCGCGGTTATCGGTATTACGACGACCGCGATAGCGTTGGTAAAGGAGTCGACGTTTTGGTTGATATCGTCGGTTGTCACAAGCCCGAAATCGTCATCCTCGTTTGGGCGAAGATGACGCCTTGCCCGCATCGCCACGCGGACCTGCTCGACCGCCGTCTCAAAGTTCTCCCGCGTGGTCGATTTCCCCCTGAAAGCCAGCTGCCGGCGCCCGCCGAACATCTTGTAGTAGGCCCCGATGGGAACATACGCGACATTGTCGAGCGAGTTGCCGAAAACCGAACCCATTCTCTCCAGAACTCCGACCACCCGAACAGGGTAGTTCCCGATCTTGATGACCTGGCCGATAGGGTCCACGTTCTGAAAGAACTTCTCCTTGATGTCCATCCCGATGACTGCGACAAAGCGGGAGTGCTCCTCCTCCGACGCGGAAAAAAAGCGCCCTTCCTCGACAACCAGGTCAACCAGGTAGATCATGTTCGCCGAAACACCCTTGACCTGCGTGTTATACATTTCCTCGTTGCCGAAATAGACTGTGTGAGTCCCTCCTATCTCAGCAGCGATGTCATCGCAGGCGGAGCAACGGGCGCGGAGAAAATCCAGATCTTCGATTCTAGGCGCCTGGTTGCGTCGCCACATCCTCTCCCATTCCTCGTCTGAAAGTCTTCCACTGTGCGCGAAGCGAGCGAGAATAAAGGTGTTGCTGCCCAGGGCCTTCGAAACAGCCGATTCCACGTAGGTCTGCAGTCCTTCGATGGAGGCGCTGACGAGCAAAACCGAACAGACTCCTATGATGATTCCGAGCAGTGTTAGAAATGCCCGCAACTTATGAGTCCAAAGCGACTGGAGGGCGATCCGCACGGCTTCCCAGAAAAGGCCGAACCTGAATCGTATCATCCCTCTATCATACGTTTGAGGGCGGTTTTTAGTTCAGGTCTTTGGCAGTGATCCGGTTGGCATTATTGGCTAATTTTCTGGCTTCGGTATAATTCCTTAAGTGACAAAAACTTCGCCTTCCTCCTCAAATGTTCTACTGGTTTTCGCGAAGAAACCGGTGCCGGGAACAGTGAAGACGCGGTTGGCCAGGGATATCGGCGAGAAGCAAGCGGCGCACATCTATCAAATCATGGCGGAAAGGATCTGGGCGCGCACTGCGGGTCCGGGTTATGAGCGCTGGATGGTGTTCGAGCCGGCTTCCGAGCGCGAATGGATCCAGTCCTGGATGCCGAATGCTGCCGCTTACGTACCCCAGGTCCTGGGGGATTTAGGAACGAGGCTAAAGGCTGCTTTCCAGCAGGCATTTCAGGCCGGCGCCCGGGCGGTAGCGGTCATTGCCACCGATACGCCTCAGATTGAGGTTGACGACATTAATCGTACCTTCGATCTTCTGAATAACGGTTATCAGGCTGTGCTTGGGCCGAGCACCGATGGGGGATATTGGTTGCTGGGGATGTCAGGGTTCCAGCCGGGAGTGTTCGAAGAAATCGCTTGGAGCACCTCCCTGGTTGCTGAGCAGACCCGTGCCAGGCTCCGCCAGCAGGGCCTCAAATCGGCTGAGCTTCGGACGCTTCGGGACATAGACGGAGTTGACGATTTGGAGGGCCTGTGGAAGGATCTTGGTTGCGGTGAAGGGGGCAAGGTATAAAACGCTATGCTAGATCTTCCCATGTTGCGCAGGAACGCGTTTGAACGCAGACTGACGGAATCCGGTCTGCCGCCTTTGACCAGGAGTGCTGTCAAGACGCTTCAAATCAACCTTGGTGGGCTCTGCAATCAGTCATGTACCCACTGTCACGTGGACGCCGGGCCATCAAACCGTGAGCGGATGGCGCCGGATACGGCTGCCGCTGTCTTTCAGCTGCTGAAGCGCAGTCCCAGCGTGGAAGTCGTCGACATAACCGGGGGCTCGCCCGAGCTCAACGAAAACTTCATCGACCTGATCGTGGAGACTCGAGCATTAGGTAAGCGGGTTACCACGCAGTGCAACCTCACCGTGCTGCTCCTTCCGAAGCACGAAAGTCTCCCTGCATTTCTGGCGCTGAACCAGGTTGAAGTGGTTGCTTCACTTCCCGGTTATACTGCGGAGAATGTAGATTTACAGCGGGGCGAGGGTGTTTTTGACAAAAGCATTCAAGCTTTGCGCCTTTTGAACGAGCTAGGATATGCCGCCGAAGATTCCGGGTTGATTCTCAACCTGGTTCATAACCCGCCCGGGGCCTGTCTGCCCGCTTTTCAGGCAGGACTGGAGCAGGACTACAGGGAGCGCCTGCGAAACGATTTTGGTATTGAATTCAACCATCTGCTCGCTGTTAACAATATGCCGATCGGCCGGTTTGCCGAGAATCTGCATAAGCGAGGCGAATACGAAGACTATATGACGCTGCTCGTCGACTCTTTTGACGCAGAGAGGGTCAAGACCCTGATGTGCCGTGATTTGGTGAACGTGAAATGGGATGGGGGGCTGTACGATTGCGATTTCAATCGGGCAGTTGACCTGCCTCTGGCCGCCAACGGTGAGCCGCTCAACATCCGCAGCGTGGGGTCATTATCGGAACTTGGGGGGTTGCCGGTTTTGACCGACGACCATTGCTTTGGTTGCACCGCCTCCAACACAACGTCGTGCCGCGGCGTTAGAGGCGGTGAAAGCGACCAGGGATCAGCGACCAGCTGAATCCAGGTGCTCGCGTTTCAGCCGATCGCTTCGAGTCTCACTTGTTCACATCAGCCTTGGCCTTGGCAATCAGGTCGTCCATGCCGTCAAGCGTGTTGTTGTGCCGCGGCTTCCAGATCTGCTCCAAGTACTCACGGGCCTTAGCCGAGGCGGGACCGCCGATGGCTACTGCCCGTGCGAAGGATTGCTCGGCCTGATCCAACTGCTGTGCTCTCCACTGGCACATGCCGATCATTAAGTAGGCCCCGTCGTTTTTCGGAGCGAATTTCAGAGACTGCTGGAGATTCTGAGTCGCAGCCGCACAGTCCTTGGCTGCGTAAGCCTGGTTCCCGCGCAAGGCATAAGCGGTCGCCTTGTGACGATTCCAGACATCCGGCGCCCATCCCTGGGGCGGTGCGTCCTGCGGAAAAGCCTCGAGGAACGTGTTGTAATGCTCAATGGCTTTCGGGACGTCCTTCTGAGCGTTGTGATACTCGGCCAGCCACAGCAGGTAGAAAGCCGCCTGTTTCGGGCCGTTTTCTTTCAGAATCTTCTGGCTGTACTCGGCGGCCTTCGGTCCGTTCTGGGTCGCCATGTATGCTTGAGCCAGCATTGCCGTTATCTGGGGATCAGGATGCGATTTGTTGAGTTCCTCGCCCAGGGAAATGACCGTGGGATAGTCTTTTTTCTGAAAAGCCTCCTGCATTCTCTGGGTCTTCACGGTCGGGCTGTTAGGAAACAGGGTAGCAATTTTGGCCAAGACGGCATTGGCTTCCTGGGTCTTACCGGCTTTCTGATACTCCTCGGCTGTCTGGATGAAAAACGTTTCCATCCAGGGCAGGATTTTTGCCTTCGGGGGCAGCTTCTTAGTGAAGTTTTCGAGCTTTTGGACTCTCAGATTGAGGTCTGGCTCCTTCATGATAGTATCCTGGACCTGTCTCAGGTGTTGGCCGTATAGCCAATCCGAGTCGTCGGTCACGCCTTCCGGCGGTTTAACCGGATCTTGGGCAAGTGCTGTAGTCGTTCCGCATAGCAGCAGCAAAACCGACAGGCCAATGAAGAGTTGGGGTCGCAGCTTCATCGAAGGACTCTCCTTAAACTAAAAAATCGTGACAAAAACTTGGCTCCCGACCGAGCCGTTTTCGCATAATAACAAAATCTGAGCGCGAATGAGAATCGAGCCATTAGTAAAATCGTAACCTATCTGTTTGCCTCAAAAATACATCGCAGTCTGGCTCAAACCGAAACCTTTTCGCCGTCACCCCTGTCTATTGAGAGGGAGGGAGTAATTATCAATGGAATGGAGCGTTCTCAGAGACCTGGCGGCAGGCGCCGGCACCGTGATTCTACTGGCTGCAACCCTCGCCTTGGGCGTTCTTATAGACAAGCGGAAGAAGGGATAGACAGCGCTGGTTCGTTATAATTGTTCCCGTGATCGAAACGCGCGGCCTGACGCGGGTATTCGGCGACAAAACGGCGCTTAGTGACCTTGATCTGAATGTCAGCCGGGGAGAGATTTTCGGATTTCTGGGGCCCAACGGTGCTGGCAAATCGACGACTGTCAAGATCCTGACTGGTTTGCTCGAACCGACAAGGGGTGTCGCCCGGGTGGCCGGGTTGGATATCGTCGAGCAGCCCTTGGAGGTCAAGAAGCGTATCGGTTACGTTCCCGAAAGCGGTGCGCTTTACGAGAATCTAAGTGCCGGCGAATACCTCGAACTGGTTGCCTGCCTTCACCACATCCCGCCACGCGTCGCCGCCGCTCGCATCGACGAACTCCTGGGGCTTTTCCAGCTAAGCGACGTCCGAGATCAGCGGATGACCGAGTTTTCGAAGGGGATGAAGCAGAAAGTCGTCCTCTCGGCAGCCCTTATCACCAAACCTGAAGTCCTGTTCCTGGATGAACCTCTTAATGGTCTGGACGCGAATGCCGCCATGCTGGTCAAGATCCTGCTGAAACAAATGGCAGAGCAGGGGAAAACGGTTTTCTTCTCTTCCCATATCCTCGAGGTGGTGGAGAGAATCTGCACACGTATCGCCATCATTAACGAGGGGCGCAAGATCATTGAGGGCACGCCTCAAGAGATTCTGTCAGAAACCGCGACCTCGACGCTGGAGGAAGCGTTCGGCCAGTTGACAGGAGTGCGGGACGCAGCCGGATCAACGGCCGATTTTCTGGCCGCTCTGGAAAGAGCCTGAATGTTCGGCCGATTGTTCGCCAGCCTTGGAATCGACTATCTGCAGTGGCGGGCGCTGAGCCGCGCTTTGCTCAAGATAGATTTTCGCGTAGGGGCGATGAGCGCCGTTCTTGGGCAGCAGACAAAGGAAAAACCCTCTACCCACCTGCTTTCGGTCATGGCGTTCTACCTCTTCACGGGGATTTTCCTGGCCGGTTTCGTCCTCATGAATGACGATATATTCCTGACCGGAACCCTGCTGTCCGCATACGTCCTTCTCATGATCGGTTCAGTGGTCCTGGTCGAATACAATTCCGTTGTCATTTCTCCGGATGACTACCAGATCCTCGGCTACAGGCCGATCTCCTCACGAACCTTCTTCGCGGTTCGCCTGACGAACGTTTTCTTCTATGTCGGAATCATGACGGCCGCTATGATCGTTCTGCCGGTGGCCGCTTACTTCTTCACTCTCGGCTTCCGGCCACTGCTCGGGTTGGCGGCGCTGCTGGCTTTCTTTACTGCGGGGTTCTCGGCCGCTCTTTTCATGATGGTGCTTTTTGCCGCGGCATTGTCCCATGTACATCCGAACCGTCTTCGTCGGGTCTTGTCTTATCTTCAGCTGATCACCTCGTTCGCGATTTTCGGCAGCTACGCCTTTCTTCCCCGTGTCTTCAGCGAAGACACGGCAACCGCCCATTTGGTTGTTAATGAGCGACCGTGGCTCCTTTTGTTCCCTCCAGCTTGGTATGCGAGCTACCTGAAACTTGCCGTCGGCGACTTTGAAATAACCACCTGGCTGCCTGTCGGGTTTTCGCTCGTTGTCGTGTTGCTCCTTTTTGCCTATGCGGGCGGGAATCTTTCGCTCGATTACGCCCGGAAACTCGGAAGTTTACAGGAGCGAACGGAGCAACCGGTTGCCCGCAAGGTCAGTCGAGATCGCTGGTTGGCGGGCCTGTTTGGGGCCGAAGAACCGAGAGCCGTAGCTTTGCTGATCCGCAGCCAATTTCGCCACGATCAGAAGTTTCGCCTTTCGGTGCTGGGTATTCTCCCGTTAACGGCTTTTTACCTCATCGTCGCCCTGATGTCCGGTCCTTTGCCAGACCCCTTTGTTGCCGGCCTGGAGGGCTTCGGTGATTCGCTCCTGGTCTATCTCGGGGTGCTCCTGTTCCCTCTGATGCTCCAGACAAACCTTAGAAGCAGTGACTACTTCCAGGCGTCCTGGATCTTTTTTTCTTCGCCGATAAGGCGCGATCGGCTGGTGCTCTCGGCCAAGAATTTTGTGGTCGTCTATTTCCTGCTGCCGTACCTGCTGTTGATCGGGATTCTTTTCGGTTACTTCTACACGACCCTCTGGCATGCGGTCGTCAATGTAGTAGTTCTCGGACTGTTGGCTCACCTGGTTCTTCAGATCGCTGTCATGCTTTCTCCTTCCATCCCCTTTTCGCAGCCCATGAAGAAAGGAGAACGCTCTGCGCAGATGGTCCTGATCATGACAATCATGCCGGCAGTGATGCTCGGGTTTCTCTCAATCGTTCTTATCTGGATCTATCCGAGCGCGGCGCTGACCGCTGTCCTGGTGGTTGCCTTGACCGGTTTGACGGTAGGAGTTGAGAATCGTTTGGCCGCCCGCATCCGGCGTCGTCTCAATCGCCTGCAGTTCCAGGGATAGCGAGCCCGTTCAACCCCTATCTCCAATAATGTAATGTATTATGAAGAACTTCAGGGAGGAATCATGTCAGAACGAGTCTACAAGAAGATTCGAATTGTCGGGGTGTCAACAGAAAGCTACGAGAAAGCAATTCAAAACGCCATTGCTGAGGCACAGAAGACCCTGCACGGCCTCGCCTGGTTCGAGGTCGTGGAGCAGCGCGGTGCTATTGTTGACGGCACTATCGAGTTTCAGGTGACTATCGAGATCGGATTCAAGATCGAGAGAGCGAACGTCTGAGCGACCTGAAAATCTGCAATCTGCAGAGCCAATTGCAAAAACAGGGTTTTCGAGGCCAACGGCCTGATTCAGAATAGCCCTGCTGAGGCTTCGCCTCAGGACTGGACATGGCGAATAGATATTTCCGGCGTGCACCAAGGCTATCTGAATCAGGCCGTTGGCCTCAACGACCGAGTTATGCAATTGGTTCTGCATCAGCAATCGCTGATCGCTGATTGCTACCCGCTGACTAACTCCCTCCTGCCAGATTTGCAATGACGGCACGGTTCCTGGGGTTATCGATTCTCTTTCCCTCAGGCGTAAACAGGTACGCCAGGGTGTCGGCGTAGCGTTCGGTTATTCGGCTTCGCACCATCTTCAGTGTCGCATTCAGCAACTGGTTCTGTTCGGTAAAGGCCTCGGGCAAAACGGCGAAGGCTGCCGGCAGCCATTTTCCCGGAAAGAGCCCCTGCTGGCTTCCACCCTCTCGATACTGGTCGATTTCTGCCTTCAACAGCTCGAGGGCTTTCGATTGCCCTTCTGGTGTCTGGGCAGAATAACCCTGTTGCTTTATCCAATCCTTGAGGGCCGGCTGGTTTACAACCAACAATGCCACGGTGTACGGGGACTGGTTATTGTAGAGCATGATTTGGTCAATAAACCGGGAACCTGCGGTAATGGCTTCTTCGATTCCTTCAGGGCTGAACTTTTCTCCGTCATTGCTGATCAGCAGGCTTTTCTGGCGGCCGAGAACGTGCAGAAAGCCATCCGCATCAAGAAAACCGAGATCGCCGGTATGAAGCCAGCCGTCCCGCAAAGCCTCTCGGGTCGCGGCTTCATTGGCCCAGTATCCGGCCATCACATTCTCTCCTCGGACGACGATCTCTCCCGTCTGTCCTTGAGGCAGCGAGGCGCCCTGTTCGTCACAAATCCTGATATCGAGATCCGGCACCGGGCGGCCGGAGGTCCCGAGCTTGTGGCGCACCGGCACGTTGGCAGAGATGACGGGCGCCGCCTCAGTCAGGCCATACCCTTGAAGCATTGGAATGCCGAGGGCGTAAAAGAAGCGCTGCAGTTCGATGTCAAGCAACGCCCCTCCGCCGATGAAGAACTCCAGTTCTCCTCCGAATGCCTGCCGAACTTTGCGGAAAACAAGTACGTCGAAAAGCAACACCAGCGGCTTGAGTAACGCTCGAAATCCTTTCCCACGATTCAGGCCATCGAGGTTGTAGGCGTAACCCACGCTCAAGCCCGCCCGGAAAAGAGCTTCTGTGAGTTGCCCTTTTTGTCTCACTCCATTCTCGATGTTCTTTCGGAAGTTTCGCGCCAGAGCCGGCACGCTGAACAAAAAGGTCGGTTTGAACTCCTTGATGTTCAGGGGGATGTTCCGCAGCGTTTCGCTATAGGTCCGGCCGACCTGGACGGCTCCCATACTTGCTCCGCTGGCAATCAGCAGGTAGAGGCCGGCGGTGTGTGCGAAAGAATGGTCCCAGGGAAGAATAAGAAGTGAGCGGTAATTTGGAGGAATGTCGAGAATCCGGGAGCACTGTTCGACATTGGCCGTATAGTTACGATGAGTGAGGACAATGCCTTTCGGGTTCGCTGTAGTGCCGGATGTGTAGCTGATCGTCGCCGGGTCGGATTCCGCGATCGATTGCCATCGCTCATCAAAGGCCTTGCGATTGTTGCGAAGATACTGAACGCCGGCTTGGAGCAGTTCTCGCCGGGTGGTCAAATCAGGCTCCGGGTTTTCCACCTCGTCGAGCAGCAATAGATTCAGCTCGGGAAGCAGCTGTTTGACGGCGCGAGCTTTGGCCAACTGGTTGGCGGAGACGATTAGAACGATCGTGCCGGAATGTGAGAGCCTGAAACACAGTTCTTTCACCGCCTCAATCTTGACCGAGAGCGGGACGCAGACGGCGCCCGCATAAAAGATCCCGAGTTCGGCAACCAACCAGTCCTTCCGGCCCTCGCAAAGAAGCGCGATCCGTTCTCCTTTTTCGATCCCGTAAGCCATCAGTCCGGCCGCGAACTCGTGGATTTCGTTTCGAATTTCCTTGTAAGTGGTGGCTACATAACTGCCCCCGGTCTTTTCGAACATGAGCGGGTTGTCACCGTAGCTCTCGACAGAGTTTTCAAAAAGGCGCGGAAGAGTTCTGGCATTCATAGAGGGAGATTATGCGTCATCCAGACCGTAAACGTAACCCTATCGATCCTGTCGAACTGGGATGCTGTCAAAGCGCCCTGCGTCTCTTAGACGATAACGGAACTCCTGGCAGGTTTCGCAGACGTTCATCCTGATGACCGACAGCAGGTCCAGAACTCGCCTTGCGTATTCAGGCGCCAAGCGTTCCAGGGAAGCGAAATGCCGGACCTGTTTCCGGAGGGCCGTGAGGACGTTGAATGCGGCGCGCCGGTGTCCCCGGTCGATCTGTCTTTCGGCCGACTCAGCCAGGTTGGCGAGATTAGGAAAAGGTGGGGACAAGGTCTCGAAGCTGTTGAGCAGGAGCTGAAGCGCTTCACGAACATCGAACGACGACAGATAGCGCACCAGGGTCGCGTCGGTAGCGTCCGCCTCCTCGTCAGGCCCGTAACCGCCAACCAGGATCTTGCCATCAGGCTGGATCACCACCGATCGCCCTGCATCGGCTTCCCCTGATCCGTCCAGGATATCGGTCATGATCCAACCCTGCATGCCGAAACTAAGGTCAGGTGTGCCGTCCGGGTTGTAGCGCTGAACCAGGACATTGCCAAAGGGATCAAATGGGAAGTCTGAGTCAAAGACGGTACCAACGGCTACGATTTTGCCGTCAGGCTGGTTGGCCAGGTCGGCCAGAACGTCGTTTTCTCCGGACAAATCCGTGGTTGATACTCCCGCTTCGCCAAAAGAAGAGTCCAGCTCACCGTTTCCCTCGAGCCTGACAAGGATGAAATCAAGATTGCCATTGCTCCCGAAGCTTCCTCCACTTCCGACCAGGATCTTACCGTCCAGTCGAACCGCCAGTCCCACCGATTGAGATACGTCGGCTACGGTGGACCTTCCCCCCAGCGGCGCCCCTAGCTCAGAACTCGTCAGAATGACCTTGCCGTCCTGTCCAAACCCCGAATCCAGCAACCCGTCCGGAGAGACCGCGCAGATAAGCAGGTTGCCCGTATCGGAAAGCCCCGCAGCCAGGATGCGTCCATCCAGTGTAAGAGCCAGACGACGGAGTTCGTCAATCGCCCCGAAATCGACTGTCAGAATACCCTCGCTTGCGAAGTCACTATCAAGAGATCCGGACGCGGTAAGGCCTACAAGAGCGAAATCCTGATCTGCAGATCCCGCGACCGAGGCGCCCACGATGATTCGTCCATCAGGCAGCCGCAGGATGTCGTTGGCGAACCCCCCGGAGATCGTCTGCATTCCGTCAGTTCCGAAATCAGCGTCTGGTGTCCCATCTGCATGAATCCTCATCAGCAGGATCTCGGATTCGTTTGAAACCCTTCGCTCGCCGGTGATGAAGTACTTTCCGTCCGAGAGGAGAAGCCCTGCCGTCGCAATCTCGTCTGC
>ERZ795047.2482-NODE-2482-length-17545-cov-4.817667_pt1 | contig 17545 bp, 17 predicted proteins | sample MGYA00375131_ERZ795047 | MGnify/ENA primary metagenome ERZ795047 (study PRJEB30176, sample SAMN05720228) | activated sludge metagenome | isolation source: Anaerobic digester | place: Japan | collected 2015-05-20 ...
AGAAAATATTAAACAAATAGAATCGCCGTTAGAAAAGTTAAATGAAATTAGAGGAGTATATTTTGATTGGACCAACGATTATATAAATAATCATGGCGGAATAGATAACTATTTTATGCGCAAACATGATATTGGCGTTATTGCTCAAGAAGTAGAAAAAGTATTACCTGAAATTGTTGGAACTAAAGAAGATGGTAGCAAAGCAGTTAAATATGAAAAAATCACGCCGTTATTAATAGAAGCAATAAAAGAACAGCAAAAAATAATTGAATCTTTAAAAGATAGAATAATAAAATTGGAGCAAATTAATTATGCCTAGATATAAAGTAGGAGACATAACTGGAGAAACTTGGAGAAGAGCTTATCAGATTATTTGTAATAATCCGTATAATGGAGTACCTTCGATTCATTATAAAGAAGAATCTATGATTTCATTAAATGATAATAGAGTTATTTCTGATAAAGTTGTAGACAAAGGAATTGATCAAATATTTACTCCTGATATGGGAAGTCAACAATTTCAATTAGTTAATCCTGTAGATGATTCTTTAATTCCAGAACAATTTGCAGATTATCAAACATTATTTATTTTACTTTATTCTTTATATTTTCATTTAGCTAAAAAAAGAGATCAAGGAGTTTCTCCATTTGATTCTTGGATTTGGGACGATGAATTATATACATGGGTTGCTCCTATACCAAAACCAGATGAAGAAAATGATTATATATGGGATGAAGAACTCGGTAATTGGGTATTAGTATAATGACAACTCCTAGTACTGATATTGGAGCAAGTAATATTAATAATGAATTACGAGATGATGATAATTCTATGATTTTAATTGGTGGAATTAGTTCTAATGTTTTAAGAACGAGTGCCACTTCAGATGGATTTTATTTAGGGGATGATAGATCATCTACATATAGTAATACTCTTTGTTTAACTTGGGCTAAATATATTAAATCTCAAGGATATAATCCTACATATGCTTCGGTTGCAACTGATGGATCTGGTAATATATATGTTGTAGGATCAGATGGTGATGGGAATTATACATCATTTTGCCGAGCATATATTATGAAATTCAATTTTAAAGGAGTATTACAATGGGAAAAATTATATAGAGGTAATATTGGATTTCGAGATGTAGAATATGATCCTGCTGGATATGTATATGCAAGTGGAATTTCAGCTAATAATAGCGAAACAGGTGTAGTTATTTATAAATTTGCGGCTTCAGATGGTGCAGTTCAATGGAGAAAAAAATTAGTTGGCGGAAATTTTATAGATGGCGGTCCTATTGCAATTACACCAATAGGAAATGGTAATGTTTATTTTGCTTCTTATAGAGATGGCTATATTATTAAATATAATTATAATGGAGCATTACAATGGCAAAAACAATTATCTAGCCCTGGAGCGTTAGATATTAATTCATTAATAGTTGACTCTTCAGAAAATATTTATATTGCTGGTAGATATTCAACAACTTCAAATGATGTTAAAAATAGAGGGTTAATTGTTAAATTAACTTCTGCAGGTGCTATTACTTGGCAGAAACAGTTATTGCCAGATGGTACAAGTGGAACAATTGAATTTAAAGGAGTTGATGTAGATAGTTCTGGTAATGTATATGTTAATGGTAATTACAGTTCAAATCTTAATTCATATACTGCTGTAGTTACAATAAAATATAATTCTTCTGCAACTATTCAATGGCAAAAACAATTATTATCTTCTACAAATTCTATTTATCCTAATGTATATGCTGCAAAAACATTAAAATTAGATTCTTCTGCTAATTCATATTGTATAGCATATAATCAATCTGCCTTGTATATTTATAAATATAATGTTAATGGAGCGTTACAATTTCGTGAAACTGCACATGTAAATCCAGGTAACATTGGAATGTCCCCTTTTCAAGGGTATGGTATTGTTGTCGATTCTACTTATTTTTATGGAGTAGGAGCAACATCAACTGGAGATACTATTTTATTAAAAATGACTTTAGATGGTGGTGTAGATATGAGTTGGTTAGATGCTAGTTATCTTAGTAGTACTAATGGGACTTCTTCAAATCCTACATTTACTTCTTCCGATTCTAGTTTAACAATAGCAACTTCATCATTAACAGCAAGTAACGCTTCAGATACATCAATTACTCCATCATTTGCAAGAAATATATTTTTAATTCCTCAATAGGAGAGTTTTTGTGAAATGGGAAAATTTAAGACATAGTTCTAATGTAATTGATAGAAGAACTAAAGCAAAAAATATAGGTATAATTGCAACTATAATTGCTGCTATATCTGGTTTATTTGTATATGGTCCTAAATTGCCTACATATATTACTGATCATATAATTGATACAAATAATGTTAAATCTGTTGACTATAATTTCGATGAAAGTCGTGAATTTATAGAAGTATTACTTGGAATTACAGAAGATAAATGGAATCAAATTTTTAGTAGTAGAAATTTACATTGGATTAGTCCTAAATTAATATTATTTACTGATAAAACAAAATCAGCATGCGGAGATGCTGATTTTGAAGTAGGCCCATTTTATTGCTCTGGTGATAAAACAGTTTATATAGATCTAGACTTTTTTAAATTAATAAATAACAATTTAAAAATAGTAGGAGATACTAGTCAAGCATATGTTGTATTTCACGAAGTAGGACACCATGTACAAACATTATTTGGCATACTTCCTAAAGTACAAAATAAAATGAAAATTTCTTCAGAAAAAGATGCGAACTTATTATCTGTTAGATTAGAGTTACAAGCAGACTGTTATGCAGGTATTATATTTAATAAATCTAGTACTATTCTTGAACCAGGAGATATTGCTGAATTTATAAATGCTGCGGCTAGAATCGGAGATGATTGGTTACAGAGTAGATCTGGAACTATTATACCCGATTCATTTACACATGGAACTAGTGAACAAAGAGCAGGTTGGTTATTACATGGTTATAAACATGGAACTATAGAAGATTGTAATACATTTTCTCAACCTGATTCTATAATTAAAATTTAAAAGAGAATAATAATAAATGCAATTATTAAATTTAGTAAAGCTTGCTTTACAAAATAATGGTAAAATTGTTCCCTTAATTATCGATTCGTCGTTAACAAATGGAACTGGACTAATGAATCCATCTATTTTTATAAATAATAATGGTTCTATTTTATGTAATATAAGACATGTAAATTATACATTATTTCATAGTGAAGGAAAAGTATTTCATCATGTATATGGACCTTTGCAATATATTCATGCAGAAAATGATTTAACTTTAACAACAACTAATTTTCTATGTCATTTAAATGATAATTTAGATATAGAACGAGTAGATAAAATTAATACTACAAAATTAGATGTTCCTCCTATATGGAATTTTGTAGGATTAGAAGATGTTAGATTAGTTAATTGGGATAATAAATTATTTGGTTCTGGAGTTAGAAGAGATACTACAACTGACGGTGTTGGAAGAATAGAATTATCAGAATATGAAATTTTAGATAATTCTGTTAATGAAATTTCAAGATTAAGAATTCCTGCTCCTGGGCAAAATAATTCATATTGTGAAAAAAATTGGATGCCCATATTAGATAAACCATTTCATTATGTTAAATGGACTAATCCAACTGAAGTTGTTAAGGTTGATTATTTAAATAAAACTTGTGAAACTATTAAAACAGAAACTGAAAAGAAGTTTCCAGATGTTAGTGATTTTAGAGGAGGTTCGCAAGTTCTTAGTTGGAATGGATATTATATAGCAGTTATTCATGAAGTTAGATTATTTAATACTGAATTAGGTAGAAAAGATGGGCGATATTATCATAGATTTATATTATGGGATGAAGATTTTAATCTTATTAAAATTTCAGAATTATTTGAATTTCTTGGTGGACATGTTGAATTTTGTTGTGGTATGGCATTTTTAAACGGCGAATTTTTAATATCATTTGGTTTTCAGGATAATGCTGCATTTATTTTAAAAGTTTCTGAATCAATTATAGCAGATTTATTACATATTCCTTTAAAAGATAACAGAACCCCCATACCAGTTTTGGGGGTTCCAATTGTTAATGGAGTTCATTGGTTAAGAAAATTAATTAATAGTATTGATTATCCTATAAATCATTTTGTTGTTTTTAATAATAATGGAAGAGGACATATAACTAAGGAATTAGATGAATTATCTCATACTTATAATAAATATATTAAAAATTTTAAAGTGTGTCATTTACCTTCTAATTTAGGATGTGCTGCCAGTTGGAATTTAATTATAAAATCATATCTGACTGCTCCCTATTGGGTTATATGTAATAGTGATATTTCTTTTTATCCAGGAACTTTAGAAAAATTAGTTAATACTATGTTATTTGATTCTGAAGTTGGAATAATTCATGCAAGTTCTAATTTACCTATAGTTGGAAGTTGGGAAGCATTTTTAATTCGAGATTTTGTTATTCAAAAATATGGATTATTTGATGAAAATTTATATCCTGCATATTGTGAGGATTTTGATTATTTATTAAGAATTATTGCAGATAATAATAATGTAAAACGAATTATTTTAGAAAATAAGTTAATTCGTGGAGATTTCGAATCATATGAAGAAGGTGGTTCACAAACATGGAAGGTTGAAATTAATCTTAAAAATAGTATAGATAACGCACATGAATTAAATAAGGAATATATGAAAAGTAAATGGGGTAATGATTGGAGGGATTTGACTCTTAATAAAGAAACTCCATTTGGAAATAATAACTTACCAATTTCATATACAACATATGATTTAAATTTTATCAGACAAAAATATATGGGATTTTAAATAAATGAGAATTTTAGATATATTTCCTTATTTTAATGAGCAAGAATTATTAGAGTTACGTATTAAATTATTAAATGATAAAATAGATCAATTTATAATTTGTGAAGCAAACAGAACTCAATCTGGAATTGTTAAGGATTTTACAGCAAATAAATTAATACAAAAATTAAATTTGCCGTTAGAAAAAATAAAAGTAATAGAATGTGATTTTTCTAAATATGATAATTTAATAGATGATAATTATTCCTTAATAAGAGAAAGAGAACAAAGAAACATAGCAAAGCAATTTATACTATCTACCGATATAGCAATTGTGAGTGATTGTGATGAAATTATAAATCCTGCTTTTATAGATTATTATTCTAATGTATTATTAAATAATAATCGTATTATTTTAAAAATTCCAATGGTATTTTTATCTGGTAGAGCAAATTTACAAGTATATGATGAAAATGATAATCCTCGTATTTGGAATTCTTCTTTTATGTGTTTAGGTCAAACTTTAGATCTTTATACATTGTCGGATATTCGTGAATCTCGTAATTCTAATAGTTGTATGTTATTAGAAAATAATCAAATAGATTTTGCAGGATGGCATTTTTCTTGGATGAATGATATTATTAATAAATATAAAGCGGGTATGCATTATACTGATTTTATAGATGATTGTATTTATACATATACTGATCAAACCATTGAATCATTTATGGAATCTTATTCTCCTAAAGAAGGATCTACAGATGCATTAGGTAGGAGAAATCATATTCTTAAACAATATGATATTAACCTATTACCAAAATTGATATTTGATTTGCCTAATGTATTTCAATTTTTATTATCGGATATGAAATACCCTCATTTTTATCAAAATAGTAATTTTGGGGAAAATTGGTTTACTTATCCTAATTTATATAAATCGATGGTTTTTAATGCTAATTTTGATAGTAATTTTGTTGAAGTTGGTTCTTGGAAAGGTAAATCATCAGCGTTTATGTGTGTTGAAATTATTAATTCTAAAAAAGATATTAATTTTTATTGTGTTGATACTTGGGAAGGAAGTGAAGAACATAAATCATATAAAAGTTTAGAGAATTTGTATAATATATTTTTAGATAATATGAAGCCAGTTGAAAAATATTATACTCCAATTAGATTATCTTCTGTTGAAGCAAGTAAAACATTTGCTAATAATTCATTAGATTTTGTATTTATAGACGCTTCACATGATTATGATAATGTTATACAAGATATTTTAGCATGGACTCCTAAAATTAAGGGTACTGGTATATTGGCTGGGCATGATTATTACCCTTCAAATCCTAACACTTGTGGAGTATATAATGCAGTAAATGATTTATTTAAAAATATTTCATTTTCTGAAGATTGTTTTATAATAGATAATCCAAATAAAAATATTCAATATTTTAAGTATGAATATCAAAAAGCATGTGATAGTTTTTCAGATATTTCAGAACATTTACCAATATTATATAGTTTAGCGAAGAAATGTCGATCTGTAACCGAATTAGGTGTTAGAACCGGGATGAGTACAAGAGCGTTTCTTCATGCTGGTATTAAATTACGATCTTACGATTTAGAGCTAAATTCAAAATTAGATTTATTATTTAATTTAGCACAAAATCAAGGATTAGATGTTAAGTATATTCAAGGCGATTCTCGATTAATTGTTCTCGAACCCTGTGATTTATTATTTATTGACACATTACACACATACCCACAGTTGAAAAAAGAACTAGAAATACATGTAGATATAGTTAATAGGTATCTTGTATTCCATGATACACACATATTCGGAGTTAATGGAGAAAATAACGAATTAGGATTGCTTCCAGCAATTTTGGAATTTTTACGAGATCATCATGAGTGGAAAGTAAATAATATATTTACTAATAATAATGGTCTTTTAATTTTAGAAAAAACCAATGAAATTACATAAATTAAATGAATTAACAGAATCTGTTAATGATCCTATCGCAAATTTTAATTTAGCATTAGAGTATGAGTCAATACAACAATATGCTTCTGCTATTTCTTTTTATTTACGAGCAGCAGAAAAAACAAATAATGTTGAATTACAATATGTCTGTTTACTTAAAATAGGATTAGGATTTGATAGTCAAGGTGAACGTAATCTTACAACTAAAAATGCTTTAGAAAGAGCAATTAGTCTTTTACCAAATAGACCGGAAGGATATTTAATTCTTAGTCAACTTTATGAAAAAGAAACCAATTTTAGTGCAAGTTATTTGATGGCTAATATAGGATTAATGGTTCATAATAATTATATTAAACCAATACCAATTATCTCTCAATATAGTGATAAATATAAGTTATTGTTTCAAAAAGCAGTTGCTTCTTGGTGGTTGGGATTATTGGATCAGGCTAAAAGTATTACTCATGATCTATTGACTAACTATTATCATGAAATGAACGATCATTATAAATCCGCCGTTCAAAATAATTTTAAACAAATTGGTTATCCAAATAATAACTTTATTTATACTGATTCTTTATTAAATGAAATAAAATATAAATTTACTAATATAGAAAAAATAAAATCAAATAATTCACAATTATATCAAGATATGTTTGTATTATTAATGCTAAATGGAAAACTAAAAGGATCATATTTAGAAATAGGAAGCGGAGATCCATTTCATTATAATAATACTTATTTATTAGAAAATGATTTTAATTGGTATGGATTATCAATAGAATTAGATCAATCTTTAGTAGATAAATTTAATTTTAATCGGAAAAATACAGCAATATGTGTAAATGCTTTAGATATCGATTATGGAACATTATTAGAAAAATGTAGTTTTGATTCCGTTATTGATTATTTACAAGTAGATTGTAATCCATCTGAAGTTTCATTTAATATTTTAAAAAAAGTTTTAGATTCTGGATTTAAATTTAAAGTTATAACTTTTGAACATGATTATTATGTAGACCCATCTATAAAACAATTATCAAGAGATTATTTAATATCTAAAGGATATACTTTATTAATTAATGATGTTTCATTTAATTATTACAGTTCTTTTGAAGATTGGTGGGTGTTAAAAGAGCATGTTAATTTAGTTGAATTTGATAATTTAAATCTTAGTAATAATTTAATTCAAACTTTATTTTTTAATGGTTAAATTATGTATCCTGCAACAAAAACAATACAGTCTGCAAAACCAACAATTAGAACTTCTGATAATGTTGTGATAATTTGGGAATTAGTTATTAATTTTACTTATTTGGATTTTTCTAGAACTTATGTTAGATCAATTGAATTAGAAAATCCTGTTAAAATTGCTAATGATTATACTCAACAAGAGTTGCTTGATTTATTTCCTATTTTAGATAGAGTATTTGATGCACAATATGAATATTACTTGAGTACTATTAATAATCCTATTACTCCAGTTGCTACTGAAACTGTAGCTAATTTTGATATTTCTACGTTGAGTTAAACTATGAGAAAAGTATTAATTGGGGTTCCTACATATACAGGAACACTTAATGTATGGTTCGTTAACTCACTTATTGAAACTTGTAAATTAGGATTGTCAAAAGATATTAATGTATATCCTATTTTTTTATCATTTGAAAAATTAGTTCAAAGAGCAAAAAATCAATTAATGTCAATTGCATTTGAATCGGAAGTTGACGATTTAGTGTTTATTGATCCTAATTTAGAATGGGACCCTTCAGATTTTTTTAAATTATTATCACATGAAGTTGATTTAGTTGGGGTTCCAGTAAAAATTGGCAATAATAATTCATTTAATGTTTCTATTCCTTTTGATTTTGAGAAATCATTTTATAATGGATTAGTTGAAGTTGATTTCATAGGTGCTGAGTTTTTAAGATTAACAAAAAATTGTATTCAGCAATTATGGAATAATTCTGAATCATACAATGGATTAGATTCTAAGTTAATATTTGATATTAATAATCAATTTATAGCTTCAACTGAAGATTTTAAGTTTATTGAAAAATGGAAAGACTTAAAAAATAAAGTGTATATTGATCCAGATATTAAAATTAATAGTGTTATACCTACTAAAATAAATAGCAATTTTTGTTTATCATCTTATTTAAAGAAATAATTTTTTGTTGGAGGATTAACTATGTCTTTAAATTTAATATTTGGATATGGTAATCAGTATTATTTTACTCCAGTTATAACTTGTCCAAATGGACTAGAAAATATTACAGCTAAATTTAAATATGCTCAAGCAACTGGTTCAGGATCAATGGTTGAAAATGTTGCTATTGGTGAAGGAGCATTAATACATAATTCAGGTTCTGATAGTAATGAATGGTATGGTAGTTCATCAGTTCCTAATATTGCTATTGGTAATAATGCATTAAATCAAAACCTTCAAGGTAATTATAATATTGCTCTTGGAATTAATGCTTCATATTGGAATTCCACTGGTATAAATAACATTGCTATTGGTCATGGAGCTTTATATAATTCGACTACTGGTTCACATAATATTGTTATAGGTAATCATAATCCTCTTCATTGTAGTCAAACTATTGAAGGCGGTTCATCTGTTCCTATTTCATGTGGAAATGCCGGTTCAAAGATAGTAGCAATAGGTAGTGATGTTCTTGAATATAATATTGGAACACATTCTATAGGGATCGGCTATCAAGCATTATATAATAATACGACTGGAGGTTCTAATATAGGTATTGGTAATAAAACATTATATAATAATGTTACTGGATCTGCTAATACTGCATTTGGAACACATGCTTTATATTCTAATATTTCTGCAACTTATAATACTGCAATTGGGATGCATTCATTAAAGTATACAAAAACTTCTAATAATATTGCTGTAGGAAGAGGGGCAGGTTTTAATCATACTGGAATTGATTCAATTATTCTTGGTCAATTTACAATTACAGCAAGTATAATTGAAGGAGGAGGATCATCTCCTCCTTCTTCTCCTGAAGAGTCAGAATCATTAACACTTCCGACAGAGTATGCACTTACTCCGACTAATTCTGGAAATCGAATTATTTCAATTGGTAATAATAATTTAATTAATAATGCGAGTTCAAATTTAATTGCAATTGGGCATAATGCATTACAATTAAATGAATATGGAACTTCTAATGTAGCAATTGGATCATATACATTATCTAATAATGTAAATGGTACTAATAATTTTGCTCTTGGAACCAATGCATTAAATGCTAATATTAATGGAAATCACAATTTTGCTCTTGGAACATATGCATTGGCTGCTAATACATCTAGTTATAATGTAGCAATTGGTACTAAAAGTTCTTATTATAATGATAATGGAAGTAGTAATACTGCAATAGGGATGCATTCATTATTTATTAATAGCAATGGTAATAATAATACTGGTATTGGAACATATGCATTAAAATATACAAATACAAGTAGTAATACTGCAATTGGTCGTGCAGCCGGATTTAATCATACTGGAGCAGATTCTGTAATTATTGGAAAATTTGATGTTTCTGCAACTGGTGCTCCACCTAATCCTGAAGCTAACGAATCTTTAAATTTTATAACATTGTATTCTCCCGTTACTCCAAGTAATAGTGGTGATAAAATCATTTCAATTGGTAATAATAATTTAATTCAAAATACAAGTTCTCATTTAATTGCAATTGGTTATAATGCATTACAATTAAATATTGGTGGAACTTCTAATATAGCAATTGGAAATTATGCATTAGCAAGTAATATTGGTGGTTCTAATAATGTTGCTCTCGGATATACAAATTTAAGATATAATGTTAGTGGAAGTTTAAATACTGCACTTGGATCTCAAGTATTACCAAATGTTGATTTTAGTGGAAATAATAATACTGGAGTTGGATATAGAGCATTATATGGTGTAACTACTGGATATGATAATACTGCTATTGGAAAAGGTGCTGGTCAAACAATAACTAGTGGATTCAATAATACAGTTATTGGATCTGGTGCAACAGCATCTTCTCCAACAGCTTCTAATGAAATGACATTAGGTAATGGTATTACAGTATTACGTTGTGGAACTACAACAATCACTGGTATTTCTGATGTTCGAGATAAAACTAATATAGAAGATATTCCAGTAGGATTAGACTATATTAATGCATTACGTCCAGTTAAATTTGATTGGAATACTAGAGATGGTACTAAAATAGGCGAAAAAGATTTTGGATTTATTGCACAAGAATTAGATTTAATAGAGCAACAATTTGGATATCAAGAGTATACTCGACTTGTTAACAAAAATAATCCAGATCAATTAGAAACAGATTATATGAAAACTTATCCTATTTTAATTAAAGCTATTCAAGAATTATCGAGTAAAATAGATCTTATTTTAAATCATTTAAATCTTAATATATAAAATAATATTTTATAGTTTTTTGAGGAGAATAATATGTCTCTTATTTTAGGTAATGGCGAAGTTACATTTGGAGATTCAACTATCCAATCAACTGCTGCTGGGTTATTAACTGATGGTTATCGTGGATTTCAAGTATTTAGAACATTTGGTATATTCACTATTCCTACTGATGTTACACAAATTAGGGTTCGTGTAGTTGGTGGTGGTGGTGCTGGTGCTATAAAGGCTGGTGGTAGTGGTGGTGGCGGTGGTGGTTATGCGTGTGCTGAATTTAAAGTTAATAAAAGTGGACAAAACGATGCTACTAAACTTAATGCTAATGAAATAATTCCAGTTTTAGTAGGGGTTGGTGGTAAAGCACAATTTAATTTAGTTGCTGGTGCATTTCAAGCTGATGTTAATGCTGATTTTAGTACATATAGTGATGTTTTAGTTCCTAATCCTATTACTGATGTAGATGAAGCAGTTGATTTATATTATGCTGGTACTATAACAACCCCAACTGAAGGCGATGGGCTTGCTTCTCTTGGATCAACAGTTGCTACTGATACTTATGGTAGAGTAATTCAATTTATAGGTAATGAAACTACTGCTCTTACAACTTTTATGGCAAATGGATCTCCTAGTTCTTTTGGTACTTATTTAATGGCTGGTGGTGGTGGTGGTGGTAAATTAGCAACTCCTGGTACAGGAGGTTCTGCATCTTCATTAAGTACTACTGTTAGTAAAGTAACTGAGATTTATACAACTGGTGGTAATGGTGGTAAAGGAGGAGGATCTAAAAGCGGAAGTGGAATTAATGCTAAATATTTTGGTGGCGGTGGTGGTGGTTCTGCAGGAGGTATTTACCGAACAGGTAATAATGGAGGTAATGGTAATTGGTTTGGTGGTGGTGGCGGTGGTGGTATTGGTGGTATTGGTGCTAATGCTTCTCCACGAATTGCTGCTGGAGGTGGAGGTTCATATGGATCGGGTTATTCATCTATAGGTGGTATAAATTCTCTTGGTCTTTCTAATATGATTGAATACAATCTTATTAACGAAGCATTTACTCCAAATATTGGCGCATTTCCATTTCAAATATTTACTGGTGGTGGTGGGTTCATGGATAGAACTACTCCATATAATGGTGGTGCTGGTGGTGGTGGTTGTGGCGGATATATTAAAGCTACTTTAGATGCAACTAGTACTTTTTATCAAATTTCTTATAAAGAAACTTTAGTTCGTAGTGGATCTAATGGTGGAATTGGCGGTGGTGGTGGAGGCGGTTCACCTAAGAAATTAGCGAAACATTTTGTTGAAGGAAATATTAGGGTTAGAGGTTATGGTGGTGCTGGTAATGGTGGAATTGGCGGAGGTGGTGGCGGTTCTTGTGGAGATTTAGATTTTTCAGCCGGTAACGGTGGAAACGGTATTGTCATAGTGGAGTGGAAATAATTATGGTTCCTGTAACATATTTTACGATTACTACTAATAGTCAAGCTCATACAATTGTATCTCCGTTTATAACTCTTGAAGTTGCTGCTAATTCTACTAATACAGCAAATAGTCCAAATCTTACTTTAAAATTAACATCTAATCAGAGGAATTTTAATGTTGAAGTTGGAGATAGAATTTTAATTTGGGCTGCTTCTGCAACTCAATTAAATATATCATTATCTACTGGGACTATATTTACTAGTTTATATAATGTCACAGCAATAGATATCACTGGTTCTCCAGTAGGATCTCCGTCTATAACTTGTGTTAAACCTACTAATATTACTACGGCTGGAACTTATGCTGCTGCTTTAGTTGGTCCTGTAATTTTAGTTAAAGCAGCACAAGCTAATATACTTGCTAGTTTAATGTCCGGTGGATATACATTAAATTATAAGGATTTTGCGGGAGAAGACTTTGTAATTCCTGGAAATTCTATTAATTCTAATCATTTGCTAACTTCTGCTGAATTTGTGAATAGATTTACTGGTGGTGAATTACGTGATATATTAGATTCTACTGATGTACGTTGTATAAAACTTAGAGAAACAATGAGAGCAGGTCCAACTATATCATTAGCTGATTCTACAATACAAGCATTAGTAACATCTTTACTTAGTATTAATAGTCCTAATACTCCCGGTAGTAAGATTTTAGATCCTGATTGGACGCATGTAACCTTAGCTATTAATAAAGCTGAACATATTTTAAGAATGTAATTTTTAACTAATAAAGGAAAACAATAAAATGTCTGAAGAAAATTCTGTTCAAGCTTCACCTTCTTCGGTTCCTGCTAGAACTATTACGTTAACTTATACTGAAGATGAAATAAATAAAATTTTAAATACAATTGCAAAACTTCCATATGCTGAATGTTTTACATTAATTCATAATATTCAAGCTCAAGCTCAAGCTCAAATTAATCAATCTGAGTAAATTTATAATTAGAGTTCTTTAGAAATAAAGAACTCTAATTTTTCTAATTAATATTTGGCCGTTAAATAAATGGATGAGCTAAAAGTAATAAAAGATTATTTCCCAAAAAGTTATAATAAATTTACAAAGATATATGGATTAGTTAGCTCTAATTCTAATAGTAAAAAATCAATAGATGTTATAGATACTGAATTAATAGAATATATTAAAACTTATACTAAAGGTTTAAATATAAAAGTTAATTATCTTAAAGATACAGATATAAATGCTTTTACTATACCAGTTTATATCGATCCTGATTTAGAAAAACGTTCACCATTATTATCATATCCTGTTTTTACTGATTTGTATACGATTAATGTTCTTTATTATAAATTATTAAAAGCAAATGTTGATGGTTTTACTGTTAATGGTATTACTACTTTTACTCATAATCTTCCAAACAATTTTATATTAGAAATTTATCATACTTCAAGATTTTTTAATCTATTATCTCATGATGTTAGAGCTAGATTTGCAGTTATACTTCATGAAATTGGCCATTGGCATAGTTATAATCCATATTTAATTTCTTCTATTTTTAATTTAATGAGAATATTTACACGGGTTATTGGAGTAATTGCAGGAGTTAAACTTATTGCAACAGGAGAAATAAAAGATATCCCATATATTATTATAATAATAATATTATTAAATATTATTATATTTTTTTCTATAAATTATGTTAGTTCTATAAATGAAGAAAATTGTGACAAATTTGCTAAAAAATTAGGATATGGGGAAGATCTTGCTAGAGCAAATTTTGCATTTAATTATGGTTCAAATGATTTTAAATCGTTAGATAAAGAAAAATTTTTGAAGTATACTAGTCAATTTTCATTTAAAGTTAAAGATTTTATTCATAGAATATTATATGGTTATCCATCTAGTTCAAAAAGAATTGAAATTGGAATCACTGAAAATATTTTGAAACTATCTTTAGAAATAGAGTTAAAAAATCTTACAGCTTCATTGGATCAATTATTTTCAGAGTGATGAATATGATAAATAATAATATAGATAATCTAATACATGATACATCACAGAAAGAAGTAAAAGAAATAATTCATCTGCCTATTCCAGCAATAGTAATACCTCTTGAATGGTGGGTTGGTGTAATATCAGTATATTTTTTATATAAATTAATTCAATTTTTATATATTAAATTTATGACAGTTCGTATTAAAAATAAACAATATCTAAAATATTATTCTCCTATGAAACTTGATTTTTTTAATTTTTTAAATATTGTTCGAAAGCATACGGATAAGTTTTCTGTAGTTAGAACAACTTTAAAAGCTGAAAATTTAAGTTGTCAAAATATTTCAAGATCAAATAAAGAACTAGAATGTATTTTTAATTATATTGTTTGGTTTCCTTTATATAAAATTGATGTTATTTTATCAACATTATATGATGATGGATATGATCTAATAAAAATTAGAACGATTGAAGATATTTATAAGGCAGAATATATAAAAACTATTGAACTTAATGAATTAATAATTTCTTTAAAAAATGGATTAGAATTATTTAAAATTACAATGATTGGATTAAATAATCAGTCTATTAATGATTTTGGGATTCCGATATCTCAAACTTATCAAGATGTTATTGATCATTATAATAAACGAATACAAAAATTAGTGGTCGTTTCTATTGATTGGAAATGATATTACCTTTAATCTAAAACATGAGATGAATATAATGATTATTAATGAAATTAAAACCCTTATTGCTGAAATTGATGGTAGTTATTTTGTTGAATCTGAAATTGGCGATAAACTCGTTTCTTTTTATAATAGTATTGCTGATAAAATCAGTGGTAAACCTGAGACTCCTGTTCCGGTGGAATCTGCTTGGAATACTTCTGATCCTGCAGAATTTGCTCAATTAATTAAAGATAGTGTGGCAGGTGCATTTAATCCTATTATTAATGCTACTGTTAATTTCTTTAAAGGTTTTGGTACTAGTGTAGAAGATTATAATAAGTTATTAGATGCCCCTGGTTCAGGATCAGCAGAATCGGTGAAACATGCGATTTTTGATCAGCGTGTATTAAATTATACAAAGCAAGCTGCAGATCAAGCACAATCTTATCTTGAGTCGTTAAAAGATTCAGTAAGTAATTTACCTGAAAAGTTTCAACAAGCAGTAATTACAGATTATCAAGAAAAAACGCAGCAGTTATTGAATTATAGAACAATAGATCAACTTATAACTCAAGCCGGAGAAGAAAATAAAGAGGTAATTATTAATTTCTTTTCCAAATATATGTCAAATCCAGTAATTTCAAAATTGTTAGATTTATCTAATGGCGATTATAGAATATTTATTGGACTTGTTGTTGGATCTGGTGTTGCTTTAGTAGGTGGATTTGCTGGAGCTACTTATTTAGCTGTTAAAAAGTTAAAGAATTCAAAAGAAATGACCGATGCATTAACTAAAGCTGCTAATGAATATAATTCTGCTTCTAGTCCTAGCGCAAAATCTCAAGCTAGAGCTAAAGTGATTGCAATTGGATCTAAAGCACTTGTTTTAAGTAAACTTAAATAATTTAATATAAAATTGTAATTTCATAATAGTGTTAATTTAATATATTAACACTATTACTCTTTAATGCTCTATTTATAGGTATATTACTATGAGTTTAAATATTGATTTGTCTAATATAACCAACAATACTATTACTGTGACTGACGATGAGATAAAAGAAGTAAAGCCAAATGCTTTAGCTTTAAATTTAGAATCCGTTGCTGAAATTGAAGAGAAGAAAGAAATAATTAGTGAATTTCAATTAGAGTCTGAAGATCTTGATCGCATTATTGCTGCTATTGGTGCTGGATTAGCCACTGAAAGTGTGATTAATGCTCGTTATTTAGATGAAAATCTTTTAGTTGAAGGTAGAGGTCTTGTTAAAACTGTTGTTCGTCAGGGTAAGTTAGTTAAGAAGAATATTTGTCCTGAAGGATTTAAGGTAACGAAGAGTGGTATGTGTGAACGTATGACTTCTAAGGACATGATTGCCTTTAAAAAGCGCGCTATGAAAGCTGCTAAAACTCGTGCTCGTAAAAAGCCTACTGCTGCTTCAATTAGAATGCGCAATCGGTCTATGTTAGTTCGTGGTAAGAATGCTGGTCGTGTTAATAAAATAAGTCCTGCTCCTGCTCATACTCAGGTTGGTTAAATTATTTAATTAAATAATCTGGGAGGGTTTTAATATAGCTCTTCCAGATTATTTTAAGCTAAGGAAATATTATGGGTATATTAAAACATATTGATCATTTAATATTAACAGAAAGTTTTACATTTGCTATTCCAGAATCAATTGCAGAATTAAATAATCAACTTATTAAATTAAATGATGTAGTTAGAGATTATTTTCGAAATGTTAATTATGATTTTAATTCTGAAATTCCATCTAAAGAATCAATTGATGAGTTTGTTAAATCTTTAAGAATACAAAATATAATTAATAGTTCTCCTGAATTATTAAAAGAGTCTGTAAGAAATTTTTTTAAGACATATGATCAAGATCCTAATGTTATCAAATTAATTGAATTAAGCGAAACTAATCCTAACCAGTTTATTAGTATATTAATTGCAACAGCGGCAATATTCACTTCTTTACTAGTAGGTGGCGGATTATATTTTTATAAAAAAATAAGACAATATCAAATAAGTTCAGCAGAATTAAATACAGCGCAAAAGTTTTTAGAAACTGCTAAAACAGATAAAGATAAAAAAGAATCAATTAAACAAATTGCTCTTATTGGAGCAAAGCATTTAATATTTCAAAAATTTAATAAAGTATAATCAATTGAAAGTAC
>ERZ795047.2485-NODE-2485-length-17513-cov-4.191717_pt1 | contig 17513 bp, 11 predicted proteins | sample MGYA00375131_ERZ795047 | MGnify/ENA primary metagenome ERZ795047 (study PRJEB30176, sample SAMN05720228) | activated sludge metagenome | isolation source: Anaerobic digester | place: Japan | collected 2015-05-20 ...
GTTCTTCATACTCTCGAGCATGGCGCCTGCGCCGGCCTTCATGGCTTCCTGCAGTGCCACGCGTTCAGCGTTGAATCTTGCGGCGATCTGTGCCAGCCCTGAATCTTCAGGGAATAGCGCCGCGTTGAGATCGGCTTCATAAGAGTCGAACGTATTTTTCTGCAACGCCTTGTCATACCCGTTCTTCGCACCCCATGCCGCTTCCCAGGCTGTGGCCTCCGGTGTCATATTTCGGATCATCTCCGCGCCGCTATAACGAGTAGCCACAAGTAGGCGTCGATTCAGCGCATTCTCGTTGGATTTCGACAAGAATTGCTCAACACCTTTGGTGACGTCAGGATTACGGCTCAGTGCCGGCGCGCTCTTCGCTAGCTTCGTCTCCCCTAACAGCGCGGCAGTAAGTGCCTGCAATGCACTGGTGTTCGCATTTAGAGGCGTTTCAGGGATTAAGCCACCGAAGTTAGCGAAAACCTCTTCCAGCTTGGATTGAATCGAGCCAGGCCCATTCAGTATGTTCGCAAGCTCCTGCGGCATGCCCGATATGTCAAGAATCTTCTTGAACATATCCAACTCTGCATCGTCACGTTGCATGCCCTCGCGAGTCTGCTGACTCAATTTTATGTAACTACGCATGTCCAGGTTGGCAAACCCTTCTTTGACCTTCTCGAAGGCGGTGAACACCCCTGCGGATAGCGCATCACGGAACTCATCACGCGCCGAGATCAACGCGCTAACGAACTTCATCTTGAACTTGTGCAGATCGATGGATGCGAGTATGTCGGCGGGGTTAGTGCCATTTGCAATAGCGTCGTCCAGCTTGGATTTGAAACCGTCGGCCAGTTCATAGAGCTTGCCGCCAAAACGAGAAAAGTCAAGATCGCTCAAACTGAGGCCAAACACCTCGTTGGTGACACCCATTTTCTCGGTAAACGTACGTGCGGCCCGCTCTTCCCGCGCCTCTCTCGCAATACGTTTCGCCGCTGCTGCACGGACGGCATCTGTCGCTGCGTCTCCAGTGAGCCGCTTATTGGCGATCGCGATGACCAGCTCTTCATCACGTAGCTTGATGAATTCACGCATCTCTGAATTACGCAGACGCAATGACTTGTCCCCGAAGGCGTTGCTTACCTTCGTCACATCCATCAGCCCTACGGCGGATTTGGCAGCCAGCAACTCCAACCGCTGCTGCTCTCCCAATAACTTCAGGTGAACGGCGGTGCCAGCCATCTTTGGCTTGAGCTTATCCAGTTTATCCTGAACCAGCTGCAATGTGCCACCTATGCCAGCGAACAACCTTTGTTTAGCCGGAGACAGCGCGTTGAACAAGTCTACGCTGATGACGTTAGAAAGTGTACCGATTGCAGAAGAGATCGTTACCTCTATAACTTCCGCGAGACGTTCCAATGATTCGGTGAACTTCTTGACATCCCGCTGGCCCTTGGCGTACGCAAGCGCGGCTTCCGGATCGTCCACGCCCGCCGCATTAGCTTCTGACACGCGCGCGCTGGCTTTAGCAAGTGACTTCTGAAGCGAGAAGAACTTCGCCATGGACCCGCTGCGCTCCCACAGTACCGGAGGTACGCTGAACAGCCCAGAGGTTTCGCCCATAGCAAGCTTACCGGCATTGGTCGAAGCCGTGCGGTCGATGGCATCGAGGCTCGTGACCTTAAGATCCGCCAACTTGGCCCTGGCCTCTGCCATAACGCGTGCCAATTCTCTCGCACTCTTCAAGTACGGCTCCAGATTATTGGGGTCCGGAACAATGCTATTAAATGTGCTCAGCTCGCTCTTAGCCTTTTGAAGTGCGGCAACAACAGGAGCAATTGCAGAAGCAGGTAGTAATCCCAAATTTTCTAGACTTATCTCCTGACCTTTTACCGCAGATATTGCTTCGTTAATGCTGCTCAGCTTCGCCGTAACGGGGATTTCTACGCGATTATTGGCCAACTCTTTGATGATGCGTTGTGCCTCGTAGAGCCCGGCAACTACCCCATCAGCCGCCTTGCTAGGATCGATGTTATCCAACTGCCGCTGGACATCGGCCAGTGCCAACTGATAAGCGCTCAATACCTCTAACAATTTTGGATCGAAGCGCAGTTTCTCAGTCAGCTTAGCGGCGTCCACTCCGAGGCTATCTGCCTTAAGCTTGATGTCCGCTGGGACGGAGATAGCGTTCATCTGCTCTGCACGTGTGTTGGCGTAATTGCTATTCGCAATAAAGCTTCTAGACGCGTCGCGCCGCTCCCGCAGTGTACCGGCTTCGGTGCGGTTATAGTAATTGGCGTAGTTGCTTTCTTTTATCTTTGTCAACTCGGCCAAGTCACTCTCTGTCCCAAAGAACTTGGAACCAAGCTCCAGGCCCAGGAAGCGTGTGAAGTCGGCGGACACCTCTGCCAACATCGTATCCAGCTCGCGCTTGCCTTTTCGCTGCTTACCAAGTGAAAGCGCATTCTTGTGGATCTGCTCTATCGAGCCCTCTGTAAGCCCAATGTCGGTGTCCAGCTGCTCAAGGCGCCTGTCGTAGGCTTTGTCCCATGGCTTATAGCCACTGCCCTCACGGCCCTTCTGCAGCAGACTTTCGCGTTCAACAACAAGTGATACGAGTCGTGCGTCCGCATCATCGCGCTCCTTGCGCACCTCCTTGGTAAGGAATGCTTCATACGGCTTCAGCTCCTCAGCGCGCGCCTTGGCACGCGCTGCCATGTCTTTCTGATAGCCCGCCGGCTCGACTTTCTTGTAGAAGATTCCTTTCAGCCACAAAGCTATACCACCGCCGCCTAAATATCCGGCGATACCAGCCAGTAGTGCGGCTATTGCAGCTGGAACGCCTCCAATGCCTGTTAATATTGTGCCAAGCGCGGCAGCAATTAGGGCAGTGAGGGAGACTATAGTGTCGCCCACCGGACCTAGCTGCCGAATCTCGCCTAAGAATTTCTTGAGTGACGCTGATATACTGCTCTCGCCGAACAACTCCTCAAGCCATCCGATGAATCTGACCTCCATCGGCTTCGAAAAGTCAGGCGAACTCTTGGTCGCTAACCTCAGGCGTGCCGCTTCCTTAGAAGCCTCATGCTTGGCTATAGCAGGCGGCATCTCCTGCAACGGCTCCGAGAGTCGCAGACCAAGATACCTGCGCAGCTGCAAATTCCAACTGGTATCTACGAACTGCAGACTTTTTGCAGTACGCTCGCTAGTTGTTTCCAGTGATGGCGTCTCTCGTGTGGGCATCCTGTTCGCTACTGCAAGGAATGCCTCCTCCAGCGACTTCATTTGCGTAGCCAATGCTGCCGACCATCCGTCCTCTACCGCGCGGTCCGCCACGTTCTTGAGACCTTCGTCATACGCTTCTGCGGCTTTCAGCAGCACACGGGACTGCGCGTCGCTAATTTTGCTGAAATCGATGTCTGGTGCACGGCCTAGTGGATCGAAAGTATTTTTGTCGATGAGCCTGGGACCTAGAGTATCCCATAGCTTGCCTTGACGCCCACCAGCAGTAGTAGGTGCGCTGCTTAGTCCGAATATCTCTTTCAGCTTGTCGTAAGTGTATTCTAGTTTGTCAAAAAAGCTACGTCCGCGGCCGAATAGCGATACGCCGACCAATCCACCAACAATCAAGGCACCGCCGATGTATGGAGCCAACGGTCCAGAGGCTCCAACCAATGCACCAATCATCCCCAGGCCTATCGACGCAGTAGACTTGACACCATTCAAAACAGCCTTGCCGGCCTTTACGCCTACTTGGCCCATAGACATGCCAATTCTCGCCTCCATCATAGCTTTAATGGAGGCGCTACCCGCAGTTGTCGCCGCTGTCGTAGCCACGAAGTCTGCGCGGGCGGCGCGTACGGCGCCCATCGCCGCGCGATAATCTCCAAAAGCCTTGATGGCGCCCACACTGAAGTTCTTTGTAGCCAACAGCGCACCGGATATGGTACTCGCGTAGACAGAGATAAACGTAGTAAACTTGCCGAAGCCCTCTGCGCTAGCAGCGGCTTTGAACGCTTTGAATGGGAGTACAGTAGACAGAAGCGCGTAACTTAGCGAACCCAATGCCGCGATTGGATTGAAAGCCAATCTGCCGATCAACATGAACGTGTTACCCAGCGTTAACGCTACAGTATTCGCCACCGTGCCCGATGTGAGCAACGCATCGACGAGTTTCGCCACGCCTTTGATCATGAGCGTGACAGGCGTCATAACGCCAAGAATGACGCCATTGAACGCCGCGCCCAGACTAGATACCAAATCGTAGAGACCGCTGCTAATTCGCTTTATGCTCGTGGGTGTGAGTATTTTGTAAATACCGCGAATGCCGGTCAGGATAGACACAGCGAGCCAGTGTAGTGGCGCGAATACGGTTAGTTTATCAGCTCTGCGCGTGAAGGCATCGATACTAATATTGTTACGCAACCACTTGAAAGTACCGCCCAACGACATCACAGCATTCTTTGCCGCGATAGCAGCGTCAATGGCGGCCGGCCCCAGTGCTTTGAAAAACGCCAATTGCGGAGTTGCCCCCTCAAACTTGTACAGCGAGAAGCGTTTATACACCTTCCAGAAATAGGTCAACGCCACGCCAGCGCCAACCACGGCCGCAGCATAACCCGCGATACCGGCACTGGCTCCGGTAAATCGCGATGCATAATCTCTAGACAATGAAGCGCCTTGGCCAGCGAACGTAAGGCCTGTGTAAGCCACCAGGGCCGCAGCAGTCAGGATCTTCTTATGGCGACCCACCAGTGCCATAAGTTTGTTGAACTGCGTTACCAACCAAAGTTTCACACGCGAGAAAAACCTGGAAATATCGTGTAGGTTGAGGTCAAACAGAGAGTTGAGCAGTACACCGCGTATCGAATTGGAGTTTAGATGCGCCCAAATCTCCAGATCCAGCCACAACCGTTTTATCCTGGCTTTAAGCATATCTGCCGTGGTGTTCAGCCCGGACAAGTCTAGAAATGTCTTAAAATCAACCTTGTTAGCACGCAGAAACTCAAGTGCAGGTCCGAAGTTGTTAGCTATTGGAGTAAACAACCCACTGAAAAATTTAGAGACGATGCCACGGGGTGTTCCAGGGGGACTCGCAAACGCTTTATTGAACTGGGCCCACAAGTATTTGAAGGAGTTCACAAATCCAATCTTTGCCACCGCCTTGCGGAAGGCCTCCGGCCCTAGGATTGCCTCAAGTATGAACGGTAGCGAGAATACCGCGAAAGCCGCCTTACTGACCGTACCAGTCATTGCCGCCGCAAACGCCACACCTACGGGCTTCAGCGCCGCGGTGTCCGCGAATAATGCCGTGCCCTTGCTGCCGCCCACCTTCAGACCGAACAGAATCTCCGCCCATGGCATTGCCGTAGAGCTGCCTTGAAAAACCGACTTGTAGAGATTTTTAAAACCCTTCTTGGTCAGCACCCCATAAGCAACGAAGAACAGGGAAACGGCTGAAAGTACTTTATCCAGGCCCATTGCTTTTACAACGAACCCGCTGAGTGGGGAAACCAAGCCGATCACGATAGTGGTGAATTTTGAAAAGGTCTCGCCGAGGAAACCGCGTATCAGCGAGCCAAGACCTTTCGTAAGGAGCCCCCATGTGTTGACCAGAGAATGCCTGACGGCGTCACCTAGGCGGCCTGCAATTTTCCCGATACTAGCCCCCAGCTCCTCTGCAATATCAGCGGCTTTCGGCGTGATGGCCTTTTGCAGCGACGAGAATAGCACGTTCAAAACGGCTAGCTTCGTGAAAGTGCCGCCAAACACCAGCAACAATGCACCGACAATCGCGGCGCCAAGATTTACAGCGAGGCGCTCCCCTATATATTTCCAATCTATGGCCAACACGAATTCAACGAAGCGCTTGATGGGTGCGCCTAGCTGTGTACCACCGATAACGTTCAGCAATTCACTGAAAAGCCGCTTGACGGAGCTAGCGAACTTGGATAGCGTCGGGAGCGCCGCGCCGATACGCTTGGAGTGCGAGAGTATACCGTCGATTAGGTCTGGCCACGTTGAGTGACCAACTACGTCGTCGTAAACGTCGTAGAATACGCGCTTCACTGCCGCTGCAAATTTACTGATCACCTCCAACACGACGCGCACACCAGCCACCGCCACGTTGCGAATCTCGTCGAACATTTTGCGGAATGCGTCAGAGGGTGTGAAATCGATTTCGAATTCCTTATTGATCGCACGCAGGAGTGCCGCACCTAAGTTGGCGAACTGTGCGGAGAGCCCTCTAACAATCAGAGCCAACTGTGACGCGACGTCAGACAACTTTAACCTGTTGGCGAACTCTTTGAATAGCCGCTCAGTCTCTTCGCGTGTAGGGAACACATTCCTCAAGCCTTGCTTGATAATGGAGCCGACGCGGCTGAGGCCCTTGCTCACTTTCTCGCCGAACGAACTATCGGTTAGCGCCTGCAAAACGCCGGAGAGTATGCCTGTGACGAAGCCGAATGAATGTGAAAACAACAGTTTCAGACCACCAAACAATGTAGTGCCCTTACTGCCATCGAAGAGACTCACAACTGCAGCCCCCAGCTTTGAAAGGCCGGCGATAACTGCCTCAGCGAAACGGTACCCGATCCAGTGGCCTGTATCGTAATTGAAGGTATTCTTAGCGGCGTCGACCCATGCACGCCAGATGAGCTGCGTTTTCAGCATAGCCGCATATAAATCCGGCCCTAACCTTGGCACCAAGATATCGGTATACAGAATTTTGAATACGCGGCGGTATGTTTCTAAGTTATGCTTCAAACGTGCAACGGCCGGGCTCGTGTCGAACCAAATGAGCTTCTGGCTACCTATGCCAAAACCGCGTGCCACTCGGAGTGCGGCAACGTACTGCGTACGCATCTTCCTAACGTTCTCCGCTGCAAAGAAGAACACGTCATCGCGCCTTCGCCCTACAGCGCGCAGGTCGTTGAATGTTGCCAATCTCTCACGAAAGTCTGTCAGCCCTTTGGAGTTGAAGAGGTCCAAAAATGCGCGAGCGATACGATTGTCGTAAATCAGGTTATCGCTTAGGCGTTCATGCGTCGCCTCAATTTTGCGCAATCCAGGCAGCGTGAACTTAAGCAGGCTAGCGCCAATAGTCGCAGTTGTAGTCTTCAGGTTGTTAAGCGCGCTTTGATATATCGACACCTGCGGGAATATGATCTTTGTGCTCAATGTGTGCTTGACATTAGTCCACCACACGGTGAAAACACGGATCACTTCACGCTTGGTAGACGCAAGCTCTTCCTGGCGAATCGCAACTAGACCCTCGTGTGACGTCAGATCAAGCTTGGGGTTCTTTAGCCTGACGCTCTCAATACTTTTGGCATACTTTTTCAGATCCTCCACCCGTCCCAGCTCGATTGGTCGCGGTTCGAAGATTCCGAAGTAGCTATCGACGATCGTCTTCACCACCCCTACGATTTTGGCGATTCGAAGCACGCTGCTCCAATCCAGTTCGTATTTCACCATCAAACGCAGCGTCGTGGTTATGCGCGAGGACCAGTTCACTTGTCGAACGTAAGTAAGAAAACGAAGCTTAATCAACGCTAGTTTAGCCACGAACGTCTCATTGACGTCATCGATTACATCGCCAACCCACACTAACCGCTTTGACATCTTCGCGGCCGCACCGGAGAATAGCAGAAAGTCTCCGAGCAAGTAGCTTAGCGCGTTTCTGGAGCGCGCAAATGCCTGCTCCACCGTGTAGCCAGTGCGGCTGAAATCTCTGTCGATCTCGGCGCTAGCTTTGGTAATGCCATCTACGAATGCCTTAGCGGTTATACCGCCCTGATTCGCCCACTCGCGCATCTCGCCGATACTCATATTCATCGCGCGAGACAGTGGTTTCAGGATATAGCCCAGCTGCTCTGCAACCGCATTATATTCCTGGCCGCGCAGTTGGTTTGCTGCGATGCCTTGCGAAAGCTGGACCAACGCCGCGTTCACGGATTGCACAGACTGGCCTGACAGCGCGCCAGCCTTGTTAATCGTGCTGACAACGCGCAGGATCTGAGATTCTGAATAACCCAAACCATCCAGCGAACGCGAGAAGTCCACAGCCAAGTTAGTGGTGGCAGAAAGGCTCGCCCGGGTGGCCTTGGACACCTCATACAAACGCCGCTGCCGAGATGTGATCTGGTCCAAGTTGTCGGACATGATCGCGATACGGTTGTTGACGGCGGTTAGATCATCAGACAGCCGCCCGGCCAGCGTGATGCCCTTGAGCATCAGTAAGCCTGTTGCGACTTTTTTAATTACACTGCCCATTCGCTCAAAGGCGGCACTGCTGTTGTTAGCAGCGGTGACACTGTACCGCTCCGTAGCTCGTGTATTGGAATGCAGATTTGAGAGCTGCTTGGCCGCGTTGCCTAACTGTCGGTTGAAATCATCGAATCGCGGCAGGACGATCTTGTCCTTGATGTTAGTACGACCCACTGACTCCAGCTCTTTGGATAGTTTCTTGATGTCAGCGGTGGCTTGCGGTGCCCCTGTCTTGACATCAATTACAACTCCGCTCATGCTGTGTCCTTATTCGAAAAAAAGCCCGCTTTTCAGCGGGCGCGATGGACGATTGTTCCGTCCGGTAATATATGCGGGTCAGCTAGTAAAGCCATCTCCACAAAGTGCGCGGGCGCCTGTTGGGAGGTGCCTGCGTTCAACTCACTGACATATGGTACGTCATTGCGTATGCTGCCATTAGAATATCTCCAGCCGGCGCGTGCAACACCTGTGCGGACTGGAGTGGCTACCGCTAGTCTGGCCACTGCGGCTGTCAATGTACGCGCTATGGCGGCGTTATGTTGCCTCTCCAGCTCCGAAATTTCTTTCGTAGAGTTTGTTCGTGCCGTCACACTAATCTGCAATTCTGGCACCTCCTGTAGATTCCGCTATGAGTTTCTCAAATAGCGAGCCTTTAATACCACGCTTGGATGAATTTCGGGATAAAGCGGCCAAACTGGGAAACACCTGCTCAGGCTTTATTTTGGCGCCCCATGCGTTCAATAGCATGCCAGTCCTCTGGTCCTCACGCCATCCCACTGGACGGCGGTCGAAGTATTCAAACCAGCCTTGGAGCTCCTTGTAAGGCATCTCATCCCTGATCTCATGGACCGTCCTGCCGAGGAGATAAGCCGTCTCGTACAGGGCCATCTCCTCGTCAGAAAGTGTTACTTTCCCACCTCCATTACCTTATCGGCGATCTTGCGCAGATCTTCCAGGAGGAAACCGTTGATCTCTTCGCCAGACACGTCCTCCAGGCCGACAACTGCCGCCCGCAAGACAGGCAAGAACTGTGCCTTGGGATCTTCACTGTTTTCCACCTTCTTCACCTCGGATTGCAGCTGTTCCAGTGCTCCGAGAGACAAAGACTTGATCTGCAGTTCGATGCCAGCATCAAGCTTCAGGGTGGTGTTCTTGCTGCGCGTCAACAGCGCAATCACATTCACGGGAGGGGTCATATTGTTTCCTTGCGGCTGCCAAATCCTGGCGCCAAGTAATGAGAGTTTGGAGGGTCATCACGATCTCCTTATTGAGCTCCGGCGAGGTGGAGGACGCGTATGCGCGCGCCAATGTTTTCTTGATAGAGAACTCCACCGCCTTGATCTGATGATCGATCGTGACCCCCAGCACGAAATCTTTCGTGAAAGGGGCTTTTTCCATTTTAGACGTTGTCAGTGAAAGCGCCGAAGAACTTCGACTGAAGAGTCACGGTAACCGTGGCCTGGTTGGCGTCGGTCAGTTGCGGCTTGACCTGCAGGGCCTCGATCTTGCCCAGGAAGAACCATTGCGAGTTCTCCACGGTGCCCAGGCCTGCGGCAGAGGAAGCCAGGCGGGTAGCGCCAGTGCCAGTGGGCTGTGCGTTCAGCAGTGCGAAGCGGAAGACTCGCGTCTTGCCGTCACCGACAGCGTCACCCAGCAGCGAGCCGCTGGCCCAATCGGCAGGGACGTAGTTCAGGGTCAGCTCCATCGAGCTCGGGTCGGCCTGACCCTGCACCTGACGACTGGTCGAAGAGCCATAGGTGGGGACGTTGACGACGTTCGGCGGCGTGCCAAGATCAGGGAATTCGCGGACGTTGTCCAGGTTCACGAACGCGCCGGCAGCAGCGGTACCGCCTTGCGAGGCGATTTCGCTCGCGAAATAGGTCGCGAAGTCGGCCTTGGTGCCGAGAGCTTGCAGGACGGCCGCGGTAGGTTGCGCGGCAGGTGCAGCAACGCACAGGCCCGAATACATACCGGCACCGATAGTGGAAATGTGAGACATCAGTTAGCTCCAAAGTGTTTGAAAGTTACGGAGTACTCGTAAATACTCCTTGTGGAGTTTGTTGGTGACGGGCCTCTTGGTACGAGCGTTGAGCTGAAGAACTGCGTTCCTCCATGGCTCTTACGCAAGAGATAGTCATCCAACGAATCTCCGAAGACGTAGGCCGCTCGTGGGCCTACCCCATCTTGGATATAAATGTCGACGATTACAGAGCCCGCGACACTTGCCGAGTTCACGCCGTTGTCTGACAGTATAAAGGACAGCTCGCCGTAAACCTCTGGACGAGATTCAGGGCGAACGCCCACAGGCCATACGGCCAGCCCACTGTTGACAAAAAGGGTACTCAGGTTATCGAAAGCTTTACTGAATTTCATAGACATCCACCATCACGACAAATTTGTGAGAAGTCACAGGGTCTCCGCATTTATACCATTTCCCGCCGGCATTGATGCGGGAGAATGCAGGAATGATACCCTCAAACTTTATGATAGCGTACTGTTTGACGTCGCCGTTCTGAACAGTGTCGGTCACGAACACGGCCTCGCATGGCACAGAGACACCACCTTCAGTGGCACCTGCACTCCAGTCGTAAGTCGCGCTACGTAAGGTTACCTTCGCGGGTACCGCCAGGTCTTTCAGACTCTTGAAAGCGATGGAGACGGCGGCAGAGACTGTGGCCCTCAATTTGCTCTCCAAACGGTAGCCACGCCGCTGTTTCGGAGCAAGGGTCGCAGAGTCCTTGAGGCGATGGAGCTGACAGTGGAAGGCGCACGGATACCCTCTATCTCGATCGGACCCACCTTCACGTTCTTGACGGCAGCAGTGTCGTCCAGAATACCGTCGTTGTTCAACAGATGGTACGCCAGTTCTAACTGCGCATTCTTGACACGATTTGGCACCCCAATTAGAGGTGTGGTGTATCCGAATCTGGGTTCGAAGTAACTGCCAACTCGTGGCCATGCCAGCGGCTGGTCAGGATTCGTGATAACCCCCACCCAGTCGAAACTCTCCATGGAACCTGCTGCTGTCACCAAGGCCTGTTCCTTCTGTGATGCAGTGGCTTCCACCCATGCAGCTACATCAAGGCGCGAAGCGAAGTAAGCTTCAGCCTCAACCAGAGTGACGTAGGAATTGGTGACATCCAGCATGATCAGTTCCCGTAGAAGATCGGCAAGATGCCCAGACTGACAGCGGACGTCGCCTCACGACGCCACGCGCCTGTAGTACCGGTAGCCGCGCTAGTTGACAGGTCGATCCAGGTGGCACCAGCGTCACCACTGACTTTGGAGTATTGGCTGTCTGCAACAAAATTGTCACGCTTGCCAATCCAGCTGTAGCCCACAGGGTGCGCAACGTAGCCCCAACGATACCACATCTCAGTGGAACCCATGCCGTTAAAGGACGAGGCATTGCGCTTTGCTTCGACAGGCACGTCAATGGACAGGTCTTTGAAGCCGATCGCGCCGGGCAGGACAATGAAGGCGACCTGCTTACCGGCCAGTGCAACACCGCCACCGCCCGGCTTGTTCGCGTTGAGCGCGGTCAATTCGGCAGACGAGAAGCCCATATTTGCGCGGGACTTGATCAGCCGGAACTTGCCCTGGAAGATCGTCTCGAACATGATGCCGCCGTCTTCAACGCCGGTATCATCGACGAGGTTGGCGCTGCGAAGATCGGCCATCATCGCAGGAGTGGCGACGAGGTAGGCGTAGTCAGGCTCGTAGTCCTTGTAGCCTTTGCCGAATGCATCCAGCAGGTTCTTCGCGCGGTAAGCGCCACGATTGACGGCGTCCTGTGCAGTGATGAGGGTGTTACTGGCACCCAGATCGACGTAGAAGCCATAGTTGGAATCAGCGGGGTCGTTGGTGAAGGATTGGCCGCCGGAATTGGCAACACCCTTCATGACCTCGGAGATGGCCACACCACGCAGAACCGACAGGATGGACTTGTTCTGGTCACCAAGACGGATCTCCGTCTGATCGCGCATGAGCTTGGCCAGACCGTTCTTCTGCGTCAGGGCAGAAGTAATCTGGCTTTCACGCATGCCAACGGAGCGAGTCGTCTTGATGTAGTCCATCTGACCCATCGTGTGCGAGCTCAGGGCACCGTCAGCAGGGTTCGTTGCACTGCCGACGTTGACGGTCGCTTGGATCGGGCGATTCCAGCGCAGTTGGCCGGCGTAAGTCTCGGTGTCACCGCTGATACCTTCAGGGGTAGTGACCAAGCCCGTACCCACCAGCTTCTTTGCACTGGTGTAGGCTTCGTCGGCCAGGTCAGTCATGGCGGCTTGCAGCACGTAGGTGTTGCCATTGATGCCGCTCAGATTGAGAGTTTCACTCATTTCATATACCTTTTAAGGAGTTGTTCGTTGCTCTTCTCAAGGAGCGAGGCAGGCTCGTTCTCGCCGCCACCACCTTGATTACGTCCAGTTCCGCCACCAGAGGAGACAGCGGGTTTGAGCAGGAAGGAATATTCATCCGACTCGAGGGTTTCTTTGACGTAGGATTCAGGGGAGCGTCCATCAGACACAACCCATTCGCCTTTGTCATTCTGAACCAAGTTGCCTGAGACAAGATCGCGTGCGATCTGTTGGGCAGAAGAGGTACGGAACGTAAAGCCGGTCAACGCCGAATTCACGGCCTTGTCCTTGGCCAGAGCAGTATTGTGCGCCTCTAGAGCGTCAATACGTTCAAGCGCAGCATTCAGCTTTTTCTCGCCAGTAGTGCGCCCTTCTTCGCGGGCCTTCAGTACGTCCAGATCGTGAGAACGCTTGCCGGCAGCAAGATCGTCGGCAGCCTTCTTCGCAGAAGCGTTCGCGTTGTCACGTTCCTCATACGCCTTATCAAGCTTGAGCTTGAAGTCAGCAGTAATTTTTGCCATTTGCTCGTCGAGCAATGCTTGGATTTCAGGTGTAATTTCCATCGTTATTCCTCAACATGAAGAGTTCGGAAGGAGTCAACAGCGCAAACTCATTCCAATATTAATCGGGGGCACCCTTTAAGGGGTACGTTTAGTGGGGCAGGTAGTGGGAGGTTCAGTGGGTCAGTTACAGGAGGGAGAGTATATCTTCTTATTCATACTCTTCCTTCCTATGCTCACGCACAACGTGGACTCCCAGCTTCATCCTGCTGGTCGGGGGCGGGTGCCCCCTTAATTTAACCGCGCGCGTGTCGTCGGATGATCAAATAAGTGCAATAGCTTAGTGCTCAAAAAGGGCGTTATTGCACTTATCCCTTATCTGTCATTTTCACTGCCGCGTGAGGGCGCCCCGCTGGGCAACACCTCACACGTATGACTTCATGGACCGATGCCGTACCAGTCTCTGTTGGACGTATATGATCCATTTATCTGCTGTAATATGTCTTGGGGCCTCAAAACGTCAGACGCAAGAAGCGTCCTTCCGCCAATCTTCGACCTGCCTGGTACGGGAATCAAGCCCGTGTCAATAGCCTCGTTGAGGTACTTGTCGTAGAGCTCCTTTGGCAGACCACGGGCCTTCATCTCGTTCAATGTAGCTAGGATCGGATTGGATTTCAATGTTTCTGCGTAGATCTCTCTGAGAGCGCGCTTGGCATTGTCCATCTCGGCAATTGGAGTGAAGAACGCGTCATGAATGGATGAAGTGGGTACACCATTCTTCTTGCCCCACAAATGGAATCGTTTGACAATCACTGCGTCGTTTGAGTGGTTCGTTACTCTTCAAAGAGGAGCGCTAGTTCCTCTTCCGTTTCATACTCAAGATTAAGGGCAGCAAATTCTCCGTGCAAATCCATGACGCACTTGTCATATGCTACAGCGGCTTTTATTTCAGTCTCAAACTGCCCTAAGTAGATCCTGCCCTTTTCTGTGCGGGCGGAAGCTTTCCATACACGCTTTGCTGAGTCCCACCAGACGCCCTTGTACCCGCTGGTACCGTCGCGTTGTCTGGACTTGTTAAACTGGTTCTGCTGAATAGAGACCAGTCGGAGGTTTTCTATTCGATTGTCAGCTCTGTCACGGTTAATATGGTCCAACACCTGACCACTCATCAGAGGGCCATAGTGCATCTCCCAGATTACTCTGTGCACGAGCATGTACTTGCCGAATACCCGCACTTTACGGTAGCCATCAGTGCAGGCGGAACCAGCCTCTTTGCCAGCAATTGCCTGGCCGCGTGTAGTGTTGTTGAAAAGCTTGCCGTCACGATACGTGAAAAGGGCATGTAAATCCACAGTATTCTCCTGAGTTAAACTGCTGCATGTCGCCATGCAGACGAGACTATATCTTCATCTTTCGATGCAGGGAGCTTCCAGCCGCTTGGCTGTATAGGCTTCATCATCCGTTCTGGATGGTATGCCCTAGTCGTTACACCTTCCACGAGATCCCTCTCATGGCTTGGCTCGGTATTGTCTCCTAGAGAGTTCCACCGAATTCACCCTGTTTTACAACGGCCAAATCAACCGTTGACGCCAAAGGCAGTACGCGCTCTGCCTGGATCGGCTACGTCCTGAATCTTGCCAGATTCGTTCAGCAGCTCCTCCCACCAGGTAGCCTCCGTCTTTTCCTGCACTTGCAGAATGTTGTTGTTCCAGATACCGTTCTTGTCCTTGTAGGCGAGACGTTTCTCGATGACCTTGCTGTAGTTCTGCTCCAGCACCTTGCCGTCGAAATTGACGAATGGAACATTGGTCCAGCTCTTGGGCAGCTGGTTGGACTTGAACACAGAGATCTCGAATAGCTTGAAGACCTTGGCTACCTTGATCTTCATGTACTTCGCGCCCATGCGCCTACGTGTGGCGTCTTCCTGCCCCTCGATTATCTCGCGCAACGTGCCGCCGGGTTTCCAGAAACCGAAGCGTTTGAACGCAGCTTCCTGCACGGTTGTCCCGCGCTTTATACCCATCAGGAATGCCAAGGAGTCGGGTATTCTGTAACCGCGCTTGTCGCCAACGATGTAATGCTTAGCTATCTTCTTCCAGTCGAAGTCCGCTTTAGAAGGCTTCGCATTGAGCACATAGTCCTCTGCCAGGCGCCCGAAGAACTTGGTGAAGGTCATGAGCACAGGAGTACGCTCCATGAGCTTCTCGGACATGATACTGGCTACATCCTTGAAGTCCTTTGGCGTGACTACCTTGTCGTAGCTACGCGACAGCTTCTGCACGAACTCGCGTGTGTCAGGCTGTAGGAACCACAGTTGCTCCATGATCTCGTCGCCCAAGGGTAGGCCCTCGTTGAACGCCTCTTTCACCACACCACGGAGCTCCATGAGTTCTTCAGCGGTGTCCGGATCGAAACGCTTGTACTTGGCGGCCTGTGCTGAGATGTCGCCGAGCACCTTGTCGCGCTCTTCAGCCTTCAGCACTAGCACGCCTTCTTCTTTGCCCAAGGCCTTGCCGAGCTTTTTCTCGACGTTGATGACGCCTGTCCTAGTGCCAGCTCCGTATAACGTGACCATGTTTTGAGCTTTTGCAGCTTTTTTGAGATCGCGTTCCGTGATACCCAGACGTTTGTTCAGCTCAGTGAAACGAGGATCATGGAAGGTTGCCGCGGCGATCTCATCGTACAGGCGCTGCTTGCGATCAGTAGGGACAACGTTGCTTAGCTCCGCGAGCTGTTTGTTCCGCGTCGTGAGCGCGATGATTTGGGCTCCGGAGCTTGATGCATCCTGCTCCAGCACGAGAGCGGTACGGTAATTAGCCAATCTTCCCAGATTCTTGTAGTCTCCTCCCAGGAAGTTGTCAATCTTGGCGTACTCCATGGCAAGCCTGTAGAACTTGCCAATGTCTTCTCCATCCACTTCTGCCAAAAGTGGATTGGCGAGAATTGCTCGAATATCATTCGGTTTTCCTGACAGGATTTGTTTACCGATCTGCACCAGCTGTGGGCGCAGTCTATCTGCAATCGCCTGGCGTCCCAGAACAGTGAGCGAATCATGGCGCCCCTCGAACACGTCGCTGAGCCCGCCCATGAATCCACCAATCTGGTCCTTGAACACGCGATAAGCCCGTTCGGAGAAGGCGTACTCCTTGTTGGCATTCAGGAACGGCCTAAATGTCTCGCCGGACTGCGGGCTGATGAAACCGCGATCGTAGACGCGCCCGCGATGATCGATGAACGCTGTGTTACTGAATGGGCGATCCTTGAGCCAGGACATAGCCTTAATGCGCTCGTACGAGTCTCCGCGTGACAGAAGATAGGATTTGAATGTGTTGAGCTCATTATAGTACTCGGCCTTGCCCTTGTCATCTTCGAAGTGCAGTAGCTTGTCCACGAATCCGTAGTAGTCCTGGTCAATTCTGTACTTCGTCTTTGATGCCCATGTAAGGGCGTCCACCATGTCCTTGTCGATCACCTCGGCAGGGAACGATGAATAGGCAGAAGTAGATGTGACAGGAATCCTTGTGTCGTACCAGCCAGTAGGTCTCTCTAGGAAGTACGTCTTGTAACCCTCTCTGAACTTCAGAAGAGGCGTGTCTCGTAGATCGCCTGTGCGCAGAGCGATGTCAATTTTACGACTCAGATCCGCGTACTCAATCACGGAGGGGTCTGTGATACGTAGGTTCCATGACTGCGTGTCGTAGTACGGTCCATAGTACTGGTGGCTGAGTTTGTTCCTCATACGCCTCTTCTGCACACCGAAGGTCTCCAGCTTGTAGACCTTGGATGCCTGCGGCGACTCGAGGATATGCATGCCCAGCTTGTACCAACTGTCACGAGCACCGTTCATGTTCGCGGCATTGAATAAATCACGCCCCAGCTGCATTGCTAGCTGGTCTCTGTCAGGAGTGTCAGCCAGTGACAAGCGGTTGGCAAAACGCAGATAGAACTGCTGCAGCTTTCTGTCATTGAGACGCTTCCACACACGCGGAGCCCTCAGCATGATCGTGGGGTTTAGCAACCCGTGCAATTTAGAGGCAAGCAACGGTGCTTGCCGAGCTTCCCATTTATTTTTTGCAATTATGTTCTCAGCCAGGTTGTCGTGCAGTTCTTGCAGATTCACTGGGCCGAGTACTGGGTCCAGGTAAGCGTTCTCTTTCAGCTTACGCAGTACGTTCGTGCGGGAGCGCAGGCGGGTTTCCAACGTGTCAGAGAAGTTGATAACGTCGAACTTGAGCTGAGCCTGTACTACGCCTTTGAAGTTGCCCCATACCTCTGGATTGCTGCGGTAACGGCGAGTGAGCGTGCGCAGATTGTCCATCACGACAGTGCGTTCATTGAGAGATATTCTGCCGTCTAGACGCTTATCGATGTCCAGTATCAACTCCTCATCGGGCAGGCC
>ERZ795047.2489-NODE-2489-length-17489-cov-4.678846_pt1 | contig 17489 bp, 15 predicted proteins | sample MGYA00375131_ERZ795047 | MGnify/ENA primary metagenome ERZ795047 (study PRJEB30176, sample SAMN05720228) | activated sludge metagenome | isolation source: Anaerobic digester | place: Japan | collected 2015-05-20 ...
CGGACCGTCTCCAGCTCGGCCAGCGCGTCGGCGCGCAGGTCGGGCGGGAGCGTCTCTGCGACGCGCGCGGCGGCGGCGATGCCTGACGCGGCGTCAGCCTCGTTCCCGGCGACGCCCGCGTCGCGGGCGAGCGTCCGCGCCCGACCGTGGCGCAGCCGGTCCAGCGCATCCGCGCGGACGGCGGCGTAGAGCGCCGCGCCGTCTTCCGTCTTGAAAACGAGCTTCTCCGGGTCGGCCTCGCCCGGGTTGGCGATGAGCCGGCCCAGCTTCAGGCGCGCGGCCTGGTCGGCGGCGTCGGCGGCCGCGGAGGTGAAAAGAGCGTCGTCGCGCGCGTACATCGAGGCCGCGCGCTCCGCCGTGGCCAGCGACGCCTCGGCGGCGGTGCGCCGGCGCGCCTCGGAGAGCGCCACGTCTTTCTGCGCGGCCAGGGAAAACGCGCGGGCCGTGTCGGCCATGAGGACGCGGTCGGCGCGCCGCCGCGCCTCGGGCGACGCCTTCGCGTAGGGGCCGTCCGGATCGTCGCGCCATGTCTGCCAGGCGGCGCGCATGGCGTCGGTCATGAGCACCGTGCCGCCCGGGCCCTTTGCCTGCGCCACGAGTTTGGCTGCAGCGGGGTGTACGTGAATTCCATCTGCAATGACCTCGCACGTGAGTTCACTGTGTACGAGAGCCGCTCCGACGACTCCGGGTTCTCTGTGATGCAGCCCGCGCATGCCGTTGTAGGTATGAGTCACGAGGCGCAGTCCTGCGTGGATCGCGTCCCTGACCTCATCATAGCACGCCCCGGAGTGACCGACCGATGCCAGAACCCCTTGGGACGCCAGCGCCTTCACGATCTCTATGGCCCCCGGCATCTCAGGCGCGATGGTCATGACGCGGACATGCCCGCCGCCTGCCTCAAGTATCCGATGGAGGACCGCGGGGTCGGGGCCGACTATTCCCGTCTCAGGCTGGGCGCCCTTGAAGTCGGGGCTCAGAAACGGCCCTTCGACATTAACTCCCAGAACCTGGGCCCCCTTTCGCGGTCGGTCATGCTCGCTATGTTCGCCGTGCATGTTGATATCAGCCTGAGCAGCCTGTGCCGCGGCGTGCGTCGCAGCCAGCATCTGCTCGATAGGCGTCGACATCACCGTAGGAAGAAAGCCAGTCACTCCGTGTGATGAGATGAACTCGGCCATGCGCGCCAAGGCCGACGGGGTCGCGTCCATAGTATCAAATCCCGCCGAGCCATGTATGTGCATGTCAATGAACCCCGGCGCCACGATAGCGCCGCGCGCATCGATTGTCGTACCGGGCGCTCGGCCCGCCAGGTCGCAACTGGGCCCTACTTCAACTATCTTGGCCCCTTGTATCAGTACACTCGTATCGGTTGACAAGCCGGACGCAGACACGACTGCGCCTCCGGCTATGAGAAATGAGTTCAAACAACTCCCTCCAGACTATCAGGCGCTGCTCGTCTGCCGGCGCCCGCGGCGTGTCGCCGAGGTTTCGCCGCGACCGGAGTATCCCCATAGCAGCCGAAAGTAGAATTCCCCGCACATTTCGGTAAACCCTCTTTGCGCACTCAGACGTCGGGGAACGGTGCATATTGGGTGCATGGCTACATCAGACTGTACGCAGAGCACAGCCTAACGGTGGTGGTGTGGGTGAGGTACAGGCGTCCCGTACAGATGCGAAACGTCAGGAAAACCCGCGAATCGAATCGACAAGCGGAACCCTCTCTGCCAGATGATGTGCAGCAGCGTGCCGAGGCTGTCAGGAGCCTGTTCGGTGCAAGTGCCGACGTGGTGGTGCGGACGTACGTTGCTCCGAATGCCGAGCGGCCTGTGGCCGCCACATTCCACGTGGATGGCATGGTAGATGCGGATCTGCTTGCGCGGTGCGTAACCGGCCCCCTGGCTGTTGCGGTGCAGGCCTACTCTGGCGCCGACTGTGGGGCGCCCTTCAATATGCCCGCATCTGCCTTCCACTCTCCCGATGTTCGTCGCATATCGAATGTGGGCGAGGCGGCGGGCATGGCTATTCGCGGGCACACAATCGTGATTCTTGAAGGCGACAGCGCCATGCTCGTAAGCAACACGGCAGCAGTCATAGGACGCGTCATTGAAGAGCCGACAACTGAGTCGACGGTCCGGGGATCTAAGGAAGGTTTCGTCGAGAACTTGCGCACCAACACGGCATTGATTCGCCGATCCATCGCTGATCCTCGCCTCCGCGTCGAGGAGATGAGCATCGGACGCACGGCTCATACAAGGGTTGCGACTCTTCATGTGGATGGCATCGTTAACTCCATGGTGCTCACAGAGGTCCGCGAACGGCTGGCCATGATAGATGTGGACGCCTTGCATGAGTCGGGACACCTTGAGGAGTTGATTGAGGACGCCCCATACTCCATCTTCCCGACAATGATGAGGACAGAACGTCCGGATCGCGCGGCAGGCGCTTTGCTTGAGGGCAGGGTGGTCTTGGTTGTAGATGGAACACCGTTTGTCCTGATTGTTCCGGTAACATTCACCATGTTCTTGACGACGTCGGAGGATTACTTCGAACGCTTTCCCCTCGGCACTCTGGCGAGGCTATTGAGAGTCGTGGCTTTTGCATTATCGATGCTGTTGCCCGCGCTGTACGTAGCCGTGACTACGTTTCACCAAGAGGCTCTTCCTACTCCGTTGATGCTTAGTATCGCCGCGCAGAGGGAGGGGATACCCTTTCCTGCAGTGTTTGAAGCCCTGATAATGGAACTCACGTTCGAGGTAGTGCGAGAAGCGGGCATCCGTCTCCCAAGGCTGGTGGGCCCAGCTGTCAGTATCGTAGGGGTACTCGTGTTGGGTGATGCCGCCATTAGGTCAGGGCTGGTCTCGCCTATTATGGTAATCGTTGTAGCCGGCACCGGAGTTGCATCTTTTGCCACTCCCTCATTCAGCATGGCCATAGGCGCAAGGTTGCTGAGATTTGCGTTCCTGTTCTTATCAGCGGCCCTTGGGTTGTACGGGATAGCCATTGGAGTTTTCGCGTTTCTAGCCCACTTAACGGCGATGGAGTCGTTCGGAGTGCCATTCATGGCGCCTCTAGCCCCAGTAGTGCCCAGTGATCTGAAGGACAGTGTGGTACGCGCCCCATGGTGGGCGATCAGGCGCAGGCCGGAGTCGGTTCGCCCCGTAGATTCACGAAGAGCGAGAGGAGAGGAAAGACGATGAGAGGCGCCGGCGGGGCTGTGTCGGCAAGAAGCATTGGAGCGCTCGTCTTCCTTGCCAGGCTGTTGCCTATCGTCATATCTCTTCCGACGATGACTCCAAACGTCCCTCACCAAAGCGTCTGGATCGCGGGAGTAATCGGCGTTGCGCTTGCAGTGCCAATGATGTGGGCGATGGCGGCGATTGGCGAGCGCGACCCGAAAAAGAGCCTGCTGGCCCAATCACGCGACTTGCTAGGCGCTTGGCCGTGTGCTGCGATTGGAATCGTGCTCTGCGCATACTGGGTCATCACTGCAGCCACGTTTCTCAAGGCCATGTCCCAAGCCTTTCTGGCGACCGCGTTGCACTCCACCCCATCGCTTGCCATAGTGGCGCCTCTGGCTGTGTTGAGCGCGACCATAGCCCGCAGGGGCATTGGCCTGATATGCGCGCTTGCGGATCTCATTGCCCCAGTGGTGATGGCTTCAGTGGCGCTCATCATCGGTCTTCCGCATCAAGCGGCGAAGCTTATTAACCTCAGGCCTCTACTTCCTCAAGGCCTCTCGGCGCTCACCGCGCCGGCGCTGACGACAACTTCCTTCTTTGCACTGGCCAGCATGGCATGGATGATCATCCCGCGCTGTGCCGAAGCGAGGCAGGGGGGTGTTCGCAGGTGGTTCCTGATTGCAGTTGCAGGCGCCGGGGTTTTGGCTGTCGGGCTTATGGCAGTGGTGGGCGCCGTGTTCGGGCCGCTTTCATCCACCATTGGCTTTCCACTTTACTCCGTTACGAGATTCATCAGCATAGGCAGAGTCCTAGAGCGGCTTGAGATATTGCCTATGGGGTTTTGGGTATTTGCTGCAGGGACTGTGGTGGCAAGCTTCTACTGGGCCGCTGCGCAGGCGCTCGGAGAAGTCGTCCAGGTCGAGAGGAGCGGCATGTTCGTCTACCCTCTGGCGGCCGTCAGCATCGCCTTGGGAGAAACCATGTTCCGAAGGGTGATGGTACTCAGCAGGTTCATGTCGCTTGAGGGATGGGGCGCCTTCTCTCTGGCTCTGGTCATCGCCATCATGGCTGCCATGGCGATCGCATGGTGGGCGCGGCGCCGGCGTGCAGCCAGAGCCCTGGTATCGATAGCGGCCATAGCCATCTTATCGATACTGGCCTCGGGTTGCTGGGACCGACGCGAGATAGAGACATTGGGATTCGTTGTCGGGTGCGCCTTGGACACAGCTGATGCCGGCGATCAGCCTGAGGACGCCGGCTTCGTTCAGGTTACGGTCCAGATAGCGAAACCGTGGGCAATGGGAATGGGGGAGAGGGCCGGTAGCCCCGAACGAGCATTTTACACCGTTACAGCTGTTGGAAGCACAGTATTCGAGGCGGTTAGAAGCATCAATGAGCAGAGCACCAGAACGCCGTATTGGCCGCATAGCAGATGGATCATAATTGGCGAAGACTTGGCGCGCGCCGGAATCGAAAGCGTGTTGGACTTCTTCGTGCGCAACAGAGGACCGAGGGAACTCCCGGTTCTTGGCGTGCTCGATGGAGGGCGCGGGTGGGATGTGATGTGGGCCGAGTTCGAGCTCGAACGCATGCCAGCAATTGGAGGAGAGGGATTGATCAGCGGGGTTTTGCGAGACCTGGGAACCACTGTTCGGACCACGCTGGGCGACTTTCTTGTCAGCCTGGCTGATCCGGGTGTCGACCCGGTGCTGCCCCGAGGAGTCATTGTAGCGTACTCTGATGAGCCGGCTGCTACAGGCGACCTACTGAGAGAGAAAATCAGAACGAAGCCCGAGATGAGCGGGGCGGGCGTCTTCCGAGGCGATCGCCTAGCGGGCTGGCTTACCGGAGTCGAGACTAGGGGGCTCAACTGGGTGCGAGGCGATGTAGTAAGCGCGGTAATCGCAGTGCCGGCGCCCGGGGCTGAGGATCCTGGTGACTTCCGGAACCGCGTATCTCTTGAGATAATGAGGGCGAGCTCGCAGGTGAGCGTGAGGGCGCTGAACACGACGGATGAGGTCGAAGCGAGGGTGAAAGTGGATGTGACCGCTCACCTTGCCGAGACCAGATCATTTGTTGACATCAGCCAGGATATGCAAGCCCTGATCCAAATGGAAGAGGCGCTGGCCGATCAGATTCGAGGCGAGATCCTTGGCGCAGTGCAGAAAGCCCAGTCGCTCGGTGCCGACATATTCGGCTTCGGCAGAATGCTCATGGCTTCCGATTACCGGGCATGGAAGAGGATTCACCCCAAATGGGATAGTGTATTTGCCGGCCTTCCCGTCAAGGTAGAAGTGAAAGCCAGAATCGACAGAAGCGCACTCGAGACAAACAGGTATGAGGCAGATACGACGAAATGAGTATACCTTCCGTTCTCTTGGTGTTGGTCGGTTTTGCAGCCATCTGGTTCATTGAATACAAGCCGCTGACAAGCGGTGGATCACGCCGTGATTTGGTAGCTTTTGTGTCGGTAATGGCCCTGGCCTTCGCGATCTGTTTCGCTGCAGCCATGGGCTGGCCTGTCCCTAACCCAATAGTCCCGATATCAGTGATCGGAAAAGCGCTAGTTCGGCTATTTTCACTATGAAGCTGTTGCTGCATTTCGTCTTTGGTCAGCGCATGAGCCGAAGCAGTACGCTGAATACCCACGACAGGCCGGAAAGGCCTGCGCTGACTATGAGCATCGAGGTAAAGGGAGCGATCACGTGTTCTGTTATGATGTCGCCGGGGAGGCGCCCGAACCAGGAAAACGCGCCGGGGAAGCGCACGAGTATGAGCCCGATCAGGAACATCATGCCGCCGATCTGAAACAGGGCTGAGCCAATCCGTTGTGACATGGTTTCCACCCCCGATAACTGCGCGACCCGGGTGGTGCCCCCGCGGCTTTATGCACACGGTAGGCCGGGCCCGGGCCGCGCTGAGTCTGCCGATTGATCCAGAATGAAGTAATATAATGGCTAATCGAGTATGTAGAGAATGCCTATTGTTCCCGGCCCGCAGTGACTACCTATCACTGAGCCGGCAGGCGTTTCGAGTATCTCCTTCATCTCGGGCATGATTTCGCGCACGCGTTCGGCCATGTACACTGCGTCTTCGTGTACTCCAGTGTGTGTAAGAAAGACCCTATCTTCTCTCACCAGACCTTGCCGGACATCCTCTTCGAAACGGTCCATCATCCAATCGAGCGATTTCCTGCTTGAACCCCTGACTTTTCCTGCGACTATCATGCCTCCGTCTGCCACGGATATGACGGGCCTGATTTTCAGCACCGACGACAGCAGCGTCTGAACCCCGGTGCACCTTCCGCCCATGTGCATGTAGTCAAGCCGATCGAGTTTGAATGATGTCCGTACTTTGGGACGCGCCCTCTCAAGCGCTGCAAGTATTTCGTCCATCTGCCGGCCTTGAGAGACCAAGTCGCGCGCATACAGAACTAGATGGGCAATTCCCGTTGAAAGGTTCGCCGAATCGAACACGCGCACCTGTCCTTCGGGGAAAGCGCCGGCCACCAACGCCGCGTTCTGCACGGATGCCGAGAACTTGCTGGAGATCCCTATGTAGAGTACCTGGTGGCCATGTGCGACGGCTTCTTCGAATACAGACCGAAACACTTCCGGGCTGGGGCTTGAGGTCTTGGGCAACTGCTTGTTCTGTTCAACCAGCTCAAAAAGGCGCTGTGTGTCGATATCTACGCCGTCCTTGTACGCGTCTTGGCCAAACACCACCGCCAGCGGCACAACCGTAACCCCGTAGCGGGCTATGAGTTCCCGGCTGAGGTCGGCAGTGGAGTCGGTCATGATTGATATGCCTGACATATCGTCATCCCTCCAGTTGTCGACATGGTGTAGCTGTAATCGACTGTACCAATTTTACCATGCCTGCATAAACGAGGCCAACACTGGCGTGAGTGGTGGTATACTGGACACATGGCGCACATGGAGTGATCGGGGGTGTAGTAGCCAGTCATGTTCATAATGGATGCTCATTGCGACACGCTTCTAGACATTGCCGCGGGCCGTCGCCGCCTGTCGGAGCGCGGCAAGGGAGGACACATCGATCTGCCGCGAATGGTGGATGGCGGGGTGTCTTCTCAGATCTTCGCGATCTACGTTGAACCGGAGTATCTGCCGGGCGCCGGGGCCAGGCAGGCTCTGCGACTTGTGGACGTATTCTGCCGCGAAATCGAGGAAAACGGCGATTCGATTGTGTTTGCCAAGTGGGCGGGCGATGCGGGCCGTGCGCGCGACGAGGGCAAGGTCGCCGCGTTTCTCAGCATCGAGGGAGGCGAGGCCCTCGACGGATCGATCGAGCTTCTGAGGATCTTCTACAGGCTGGGCGTGAGGCTTATGACGCTCACGTGGAGCCGCAGAAATGAGCTTGGAGACGGGGCATACGAGGAGGGCACGCGCGGTGGGCTCACCCGGTTCGGAGTAGACGTAGTCCGCGAGATGGACAGGCTTGGCATGGTAGTGGATGTTTCGCATCTATCGGAGGCGACTTTCTGGCACGTCATGGACGTGTCGACAAGGCCCCTGATAGCGTCGCACTCCAATGCCAGGGCCCTATGCGGGCATTCGCGCAACCTCAGCGACGAGCAGGCCAAGGCAATAGCCGACAGAGGCGGTGTGATAGGGGTCACCTTCGTCGGCCCGTTCCTGGGAGAGGGCAGGCAGTCGGTGCAGGGCGTGGTGGACCACATCGATCACTTCGCTGGCGTCATCGGAACAGATCATATCGCCATTGGATCGGACTTCGACGGAGTATACGATAGCGCTCTGCCCGAAGGGTTACATGATGTTTCGCGCATGCCTGCGCTCATAGACGAGCTAGCCCGACGGGGCTATTCGGAGGCGGCTGTGCGAGGAATCATGGGCGAGAATCTTCTGCGCGTGGTCGAGGGCGTAATAGGGTAGTCTAGGCATGCTCTATCGGCCCTGGCGCGACCGGACTACTCGAGCTCGCGCGTGACCGCCCCGCTGCCCTGTCCGGCTGCGCGGCCGATTCGCTTGACGCTCTCTGCGAAGTACACAGGGTCGATTTCGAACCCGACGAACGGGACTCCCAGCAGGGCACAGGCCACTCCTGTGTTTCCGAGGCCTGAGAAGGGGTCCATCACGAGGCCGCACCTATCCAGCCCATGGAGCCTGATGCACATCTCGGGCAGCCTCGGCGGGAAGGTGGCCGGGTGAGGGCGCTCATCTGTGGCACGTTGAATGGTCTGGTAAGGAATGAACCATGTGTTGCCGCGGCAACGCAGGTCAGAGAGGTTACTGCGTGTGGAGGCCCATCGGGCGATGTTGGTCTTGTCTTGATAGGGCACTCCGATGGCCTTTCTGTCCAGCGGTACGTTTCCGGTCAAGGTGAAGTGGAAGATGTACTCATGGCAGTCGTTGAGGAATCTGCCGCTGTTGATGGGCTTGTAGTGGCCGACCGCTATGTCTCCCTCGAGCCCCGGGTAGTCTCCCACGTCCGCCCTAGAGATCGCAATCGACTTAATCCAATGTATGGTGTTCTGGAGCTCGAAAATGCCTCTCAATGCACTTGCGACCTCGAACGGAACCCATGGATCCTTTGGCTTGGAGCCGACATTAAGGAAGAACGACCCGGTCGGCGCGAGTACGCGGGCCACGCATGAAGCCCACTCGATCGTCCATGCCAGGTATTCGTTACGGGATATCCGGTCATTGTAGCTTCGGTACTCGATGCCCAGATTGTAAGGAGGCGACGTAACTACCACGTCGACCGACCCCGGCGCTACTAGATTGGCCATACCTTGGATGCAATCGCAGTTATGCAGGGTCAGCGCGCCCGAGCCTGAAGCGAGTTCGATTGTGGTTGGATTCTTGTGTTGAGTCACATCAACGGCACCTCTCTTGCTGTGGAAGGAGAATCCGGGCATGCACAACATCGGTGTTCCTGCCTTGGACCCCGATCCCGACTGGCGTCACCGGACTGCGTTGCTCATCGGCGAGCAAGGGCTTGACCGCCTCGCGCAGGCCCGGGTGATCGTGGTTGGCCTGGGAGGCGTAGGATCGTACTGTGCCGAGGCGCTGGCCCGGGCGGGCGTGGGCTCACTTGTGCTGGTCGATGGTGATTCAGTATCGATCACCAACATAAACAGGCAACTGCTTGCGCTTGTGGACACAGTCGGGTTGCCCAAGGCCGAGGTCATGGCCGACCGGATCAGACGCATCAACCCCCAGTGCGACGTTGCCCCAATGGTAATGTGGGTCGACGGCGGCAACGTGGATAGTCTGCTCGGATCGGGGCCCAACTCCGCACAGTTCGTGGCGGATGCCATCGACACGATCCCCGCCAAGCTCGATCTGATAGAAACATGCTTAAGGTCAGGAGTTGGCGCGGTATCGTCAATGGGAGCAGGCAATAGGCTCGACCCCACCAGGTTCAGGGTTGCCGATATCTCGCAGACTCACACCTGCCCCATGGCCCGCGCGGTAAGACAGGGACTACGCAGGCGTGGAATACCGAGCGGATTGACAGTGGTATTTTCAGACGAACCCCCCGTGGTCCAGCGACCCGGCCCGGTGGGTAGCATATCCATGGTTCCCGGAGCAGCCGGCCTGGCAATGGCAGGCGTGATTATCCGCCATCTTGCCTTCGCATCGTCAGAGAGCTAGGCTCTGGCCGGTTTAGGCCTATTCCCCGCTCAGCTGCCACTCCGCCTGCTGGACCATGCCCGTGGACGGGTCAACCAGTTTCTCGTCCATCCAGTAGAGCAACATTCCATCCGTGGACCGGTATATCCAGGCGCGCTTGTACTTGGCGCCCCACTCGAATATGGCGACGACAGGGACCCCCTCAGGGGTTGCTCCCACAAAGCCCACCTCGCTGCTGCTGCCGACTATCGGATCATATCGGTCCAACCGCTCGCCGCTGCGCAGCCTGGCGAGGTTGGCGCGGGGAACCCAGAAACCGCCGGCCAGTAGCCCGGTGCCGGAATAGACGGTAATAGCCTGATCCTCGCCGTCGCTGCTGAACACCCGCTTTACCCTGGCCGCAGACCAGTTGCGCCCGACCGAGGTCATCTCCACCTCGAGCACAGCCGGGATCGGGATATTGCGTCCGCCTGCCGGAGTCCATGTCTGGATGCTTCCTTGGTACGTTAACCTGGTACCCTGTTTCACCCATGGTGGCGTCACTCCGCCATCCCAGGGGAGCGTCATGTTGCGCATCGACACGAATTCGGCAACTGACAGGTGCGCAAGACCGCGATCCGCTAGTGCCATCCATTGAGCTTGATACAGAAGCAGACCTGTGGACGTGTCGAAAACCCAGGTGAGGTAGCGCGTGGGGTTCGCCTGTGTGGAATCGAGACGCAGGGCGGAATAGGCCTTCCCTCCAACTTCGAAGTGGACAGGTTCTGCCGACAGTCCGGAAGAGGACCGTTTCGCCGCGTCGCGCAGCGCAGCCGGGTTGATCCAGAACTCACCTATCCCGGCAAACCCGCTGGACGAGCTGTCATCCCACGGGATCATCAGATCGCCGATGAAGATCGTGGAGTACGTCGCAGAAAACCGCGGCGCCAGCGCGATAACGTCGGTTCTCACAACGGCCGGAGCAGACGTACTCACCTGGTCCACCCTGACTACGGGGGGTTTGGGGGCGTTGCTTGCGGCAGCAAACGGGTTCTCTATAGTGGCCGAGGAAGTACGATAGTACACTCTCAACCCTTCGCGAACCCATGACGGCGCCTGAAGGCTCTTAGCTTCCGGCATGAGATCTACGGCTGAACCGGCTTCAGCTGAGCGGTCCAGCAGGCTCGGCCCGCGGGAGCCGACGGGTGAATGGAAACCGGTCGTGCCAGGCGCGATCGCCATGCCGGGCGCGATGTTGATCAGACATAGCAATAGAGCTATGCAGCAAGCTGGTGCTAGTCGAGTTCGAAGCACAACGATATCCCCCCAGTGAGAGGCTGCTCATGATGCATACTCATGTGACTATTCCTCAGAGGTTCAGCGTTTTCCTGCTGTTTCAGGAGTATACGCGATATACCGTCCAGTGAGGTTTGGGGGAACATTGGGCCACGTCCGGAGTCACAATCAAGTACAGGCCGGGGTGTGCTCAGGTGCAGACTGGACGGTTTGGCGGATATTGTTGCCGTGACATGTGTCGAGGAGGTTGCACGATGAAGGTTCGGAGAATCGCCGCGTTGCTGCTGCTGTTGCTTGTTGTGGTGGCCACGACAACCGGGTGTGGCGGGCCCGGTCTTATTACGGGTGCGATAGACGGCTACGTATGGAAGCATGCAGACGCCAGATCTGCTCAGGCCGAGGGCGAGCCCGGATTCGGCGTGATGGCCGAGGCTCCGAAGGGAAACCTGGCCCCTCTCGCCGGGGCATATGTCGTCGCGGAGGGGCCTAACGGGAGCGCAATCGCGAGGTCGGATTCCAATGGGTATTTCAGAATCGGCAGGCTCTCCTCAGGCTACTACAAAGTTACCATTACACACGAGAAGTATCTCGATGTATACGAGAAGTCCTGCTATGCTGAAGCCGGGGGCACCACGCGCATAGGCGGAACGCCGATGCTTGGGTCCCTCCACATATTGGCCATCGGTATCAACGACTACCAGAGCGGCTATATCTCCGACCTATCTTATGCCGTTGCTGACGCCGAGCTGATCGTTACGCGCCTGGGCGTGGAGAACAGGCTCGCGAAGCAGTACACGCTACTGACTGCGGAGTGGGATACCACGAAGAGCTCGATACAGAATGCGATCCGAGACATCGGCTACAATATCACGAATGGCGACACGTTCATCATGTTCTACTCAGGGCACGGAACGCACAACGACGCAGGGACTACTGAATACATCGTACCGAGCGATGCAAACCCGCTTAACCTGGGCACGATGATATCCGACCAGGACCTGAACAACTGGATCAACCAGTACATGCCCGCATACGCCAAGAAAATATTCATCTTCGATTCATGCAATTCAGGCGGCATGTACAGGAGCCTCGCGGCTCTACCGAAGGGGTTCACATGGTCCACAGGCTTCGAGGTTATGGCCAGGAATATCACCGGACCGCGCAAGATCATAATGACCGCATGCGCCAAAGATGAGAATTCGTGGGAGTCAAGCAGACCTCCCATTGGCGGTCATGGGGTGTTCACGTGGGCTCTCACCGAGGGCATGAGATACCCTTACCCGGCCGACGCTGATCTTCCGAGACCGAACCACGCAATCGATACGGAGGAAGCGTTCAACTACGCCTCCCATTGGACCAAGTATTATTCACCCGGCACGCAGAATCCAGAGATCTACAGAGGCGAAAGCGGATCCGAATGGTGGTATCTGTTCACCTACTAGCAGGGCGACAGAACTTGATTGGGCACTAGGGCAGTGGCCGGACGACGAGGCGCGATCCGGCCCTGTCCCTTTTTGGGCCCGTTGCAGTGCGAATTCTGCGTACGAGAAGCTGATCCGCCGCCAGGATCGCTAATTGCCGCCACTTCCGGACGATGATGATGATGATGATGAGCTCTTGCGCTGCGCTATGAGGTAGTATTGGTATGCTATGACGGCCACAAGCGCCGTCACCACGTTGGGAAGGCCTGCGGCCATACTGAACGACACTGAGTGGCCCACTACCGCTCCTCCGAGGCGCCCGGTCATCTGACCGTCCGCCACTTCAAGGTCTACATCGAAACCAATGACGGGACCGCCGCATCTTCCGGTGATGCGGTCGGTTCCGCTCAGCGTTATGTCCACGCCGTCAATGATACCGCCCATGCGACCATGGACGCTGTTACCTGAAGAATCCGCGAACCGCGCATCTACGGTTCTCCCGATGATCGCGCCGCCCACCCGCCCGAATATGCGCCCGGGAGGTGGTTCAATATCAAGGTTCAGGTCGCCCCCGATAACGGCGCCGCCTACTCGGCCCGAAACGCTGGTAGGCGTGGTTATGCACGACACGCTGTACCCACCGATCACTCCACCCACTCTACCGCGAATCGTCGATGCCATGCAGAAACGCCTCCGTTCTTTGAGCTGACTACTCGTATCGCAGCGCCTGCACAGGGTCCATCCGCGATGCCTGCAGCGCAGGGTACGTGCCGAATATGAGCCCCACTGCCGTGGAAAACGACACGGCAGCTATGACCGAACTCAGATCCACCGATACTGGCCAACCTGCGATTCGCGCTATTCCAGCTCCACCCAGCCATCCCAGGAGCATACCCACAGTCCCGCCCAGCATGCTCAGAACCAGGGCCTCCGACAGAAACTGTAGCAGGATGTCGCGATTGCAGGCTCCTAGGGATTTCCTGACCCCGATCTCGCGGGTACGTTCCGCGACCGAGGTAAGCAGGGTGTTCATGATCCCTATTCCGCCTACTACCAGGCTGATGCCGGCGATAGTGCCCAGAAGCAAGGTCATGGTGGCTGTTACCTGCTTTATCGCGTCGATCAGACCTGCTTGAGACGCTACGCTGAAGGCATCGGGTGTTCCTGCAACCGAAGCCAGGAACCGCTCAACCTGCGCTACCGCTACATCCGTCGCCTGCGCAGATGCGGCCTGGCAGAAATAGGTGCTCACACGCTTGATAGGCGACATCCTGTACAGCAGGGTGGTCACCGGGATGAAAGCCTGCGTATCGGCATTAGCCCAAAACAGTGCCCCCTTTGGACTCAGTCACGCCCACAACGGTGAAAACTGCTCGGCGATCGCCCGACACCAACGCCACTTGTCGCCCTATCGGGTCGTCCGGGCCGAAGAGATCGGACGCTACTTCTGAGCCGAGCACAATAGAGTGGGCAGCTGCGTTTACTTCCGACTGAATAAGGCTGCGGCCCAACGCGATTCGGGTGCTGACGATCCTTGTGTACGCAGGAGTGATGCCAGTTATCACAGCCGAAGCGCTGGCGCTGCCTGCGATGATGCGCCCCTCCATCTGCGCTACGGGAGAGACGGCGGATATCGCGGGCGCCGCGGCTTGTATCTGATCTGCCAGCGACATGGTCAGCAGATGTAGGTGACTTCGCCCTTGCATGCCTGGTTTCAGATTCGGAGTCACCATGATCATGTTGGAGCCAAGCGCGGATATGTCTGACGTGATCTGCTTCTGGGCGCTGGAACCCGCCGAGATCATGGTTATCACTGACGCTACGCCTATTACGATCCCCAGCACTGAGAGCGCTGTGCGGAGCTTGTTGGCCCAGAGGTTCCTCAGGGCCACCCCGATGGTTTCAGCTATGCCCATCGCACCGTGACCCCCTTTCGGCCGGTTGCTCTATGCCCAGCTCCTCTATGCGCTCAACCGAGCCGTCCCGCAACTGTACTATCCGACGCGCGCGCTCGGCCACCGATCGGTCGTGTGTGACTAACACTATGGTACATCCCTCGGCGTTCAGACCATCGAGGATCGCCAGTATCTCACCACCGGTCTTTGAGTCGAGATTGCCGGTGGGCTCGTCCGCGAGGATCAGCGAAGGATCGTTGACTAGGGCCCTTGCAATGGCGACCCGCTGTTTCTGTCCTCCCGATATTTCGGCAGGCCGGTGGTGCATCCGGTCGGCCAGGCCCACCCGGGCGAGGGCCTCCCCGGCGATTCGTCGCCTATCCCTGCCGCCCACTCCTGCATACATCAGAGGTATCTCCACATTGCCGAGCACTGTCTCGCGAGGCAGCAAGTTGAACTGCTGAAATACGAAACCTATTCGTCTGTTGCGTATGCGCGCCAGTTCAGTATCGTCAAGCTGCGACACGTCGTCTCCATGAAGGCGGTATACCCCTGAACTCGGACGGTCGAGGCAGCCGACTATATGCATCAGTGTCGATTTGCCGGAGCCCGACGGCCCCATTATCGACACGTAATCGCCATCTGAGATGTCAAACGACACCCCATCGAGCGCGTGCACTTCGACTGAGCCCATTGAGTACACTTTCGCGATGCTCTCGAGATTGATCACTGTGATGCTCCTCCGCACTACTGGTCGGCATGCCTGATTCTGAATTGCATATCGCGGTCCTGCCCGGTCAGCCGACGCAGCTTCTCCTGGGCTGCTACAGCATCCTCCACGATTTCATCACCCGGCGAAAGCCCGGACAGCACATGAGTGTAGTTGCCGTCAGACAGCCCCAATTCGACGGGGATCAGCTTTGGCGCTCCGCCCACGATCCTGATTGCCGATGGCTGGCCATCCATGTCGACCCACGAGCGGACGGAAATCCTGACCACACCCTGGATGCTGCGGGAAAGAATCCTTACGTTCGTCGTAAGCCCTGGTTTCAGCAGGTCATGCGACCCATCTATGGACACTCTGATGGGGATGACAACCATCCCGGCACGGGGTAGGGCGGCGACGCCTATCCATTCTACCTTGCCGGGCAACTCCACATCGGGGAGGGCGTCGAATGACATGATTGCAGCCATTCCCGGCTCTACTCGTGCCAGGTCGATCTCGTCGATCTCTGCACTCGCGAAGTATGAAGACGTATCCATGATGGTGACGGCCGGCTGGCCTGCGCCTACATAACCGCCTGCTTGAACCGTGACCGACGAGACCACGCCGTCAAACGGCGCCGTCAGCCTGGTTTTGTCGCTCTGGGATGAGAAATCGAAAGCCGAAGAGCGCTGCACTTCGCACAGCGCCGCTCCGCGGGCGACGCGGGCGCCTTCTTTCACATACACCCTGGTAACTCCTCCGGACGCATCGGATGCCATAACCTGCATACGAATGGGCATCAAGCTTCCTGTGCAGGATACGTACTCATTGACGTCTCCCTGGTCCACAGACGTCGTCGCAAGCCCGGCCGTGGCGGCGGGCAGTCGAGCCTCTACAAGCGACTTGTTCCTGCCCCTGATAGCGCCCCATATGATCAGCGCCAACGCTGCTATGGCTACAAGCACCCAGGCTGCACGCCTGCGGCGATTCTTGCCAGTATCGGACAATCACTACACCTCCCAGACTCGCTAGTTCATTATACCAGTAATGCCCGGCCCATAGGCATCGCCCAATCGGGCGATGTTGTCAATCGGTGGCTACAGCGCGGCCGAACGGCCAGCGCACAGCGGGTGTGAGCAGCAGCACACAGCACGGATGAGCCTTGATCCTATGAACCGCTCGTGATATCATAATGCACGAAAAAGCGCATATCGTGGCCTTCGGGGCAGGGTGCGATTCCCGACCGGTGGTGAAACCCCGCGCACAGATGACAGCGCGGGGGGAAGTCCACGAACCGCAGCGATGCGGCCGATCTGGTGAGAAGCCAGAACCGACGGTACAGTCCGGATACGAGAAGGTTAGGCGCTGCCTTGCAGCGCCTCGACTATTAGCTCCCAGGCCTCGGTCTGGGAGCTTTTCGATTAAGTCGAGCGTCAGGAGGTCTTCAAATGAAGCGAGATAGTAAAACAGAGCTTAGGCGTCTGTCCACCATGGCAGTCTTGACAGCTACCTCGATCGTGTTGTTCCTGGTTTTTCGCACGCCGATCTTCCCCGCGGTTCCGTTTCTCGTGTACGAGGCAGCAGACGTAGGACTCCTGGTCGCCGGATTTGCGCTCGGGCCATGGGCCGGGCTAGCCTGTACCGCGGTAGTCTGCGTGCTGCAGGCGCCTCTGCACCCTGAGGGCGGGTGGTTCGGCGCAGTGATGCACCTCATATCATCGGGAGCCTTGGTCGGAGTGTCGTCCATCATCTACAGCAGGTTCAGGTCCAGAGCCGGCGCCTTCTGGGCCTTGCTAGCAGGCACAGCCGCCATGGTCGGAGTGATGATCCCTGCAAACCTTATCTTGACACCGCGGTTCTATCATATTCCCACCAGCGCTGTGGTCAGCCTTCTGGGATGGATAATCGCGTTCAACGCGGTGAAGGCGGGGATCAACGCAGCGATCACTGCGGCCATATACAAGCCTCTGTCCAGGTTGATCAAGGGGGCCTCCCCGGAGAACGCGGTTGCTCCCGCACAGATGCACTAGGGCGATTGCAGCAGGACATCCCGGGCGAACTGGAGCGTAGCCGCCACGCCATACTTCAGCGCCGATTCATCAATATCGAAACTGGGGCTGTGGTGGGGCGCTCCGGCGCCCACCTTATCACAGGCTATCCCCAGCAACGCCAAGACGCCTGGGTATTTTGAGAGATAGCACCCCATGGTCTCGGAGGCCATCCAGGGCTCGCAAGCGGCCAGATACCCGGGGCCGAGTGCAGTCTGCACTGACCTGGCTGCCAGCGCGGACAGTGCGGCGTCATTGATGACCGCAGGATGTGGTCCGTTTACGGTCACACTTGCCTGGCAACGGTGAGCTCCAGCAGTGTGCGTCACGATTCGCTCGACGGGCTCG
>ERZ795047.2495-NODE-2495-length-17445-cov-4.991259_pt1 | contig 17445 bp, 16 predicted proteins | sample MGYA00375131_ERZ795047 | MGnify/ENA primary metagenome ERZ795047 (study PRJEB30176, sample SAMN05720228) | activated sludge metagenome | isolation source: Anaerobic digester | place: Japan | collected 2015-05-20 ...
TGTTAAATCAAGCGTGGAATTTTAAAAAAGTGTCCACGTTATATTTAATAGAGCCTTAATTTGTCGATTAACCCTTTTATTTTTTCTTCTAGAAGTATTTTAATTTCTTATATATGCCTTTTAATTTTGGATAAAGTTTAGCGTATACATCTTTAAATAATTTATTATACTGTTTAACATTTTTAGGATTTGGTATAAATGTTTTTTCAATGTGGACCATCGCTTTTGTGGCTGTTTCAAGTGAATCAAACACACCTAAATAATAGAAAGTAACAAGCGCTGTACCAATTGTTGCGGTTTCATAAGTTAGTGTCCGACTAACTGGGACACCAAATATATCAGCGGTAATTTGACATATCGCATCACTTTGCGAACCGCCTCCTGATACTCTTATTTCTTTTACTTTTTTATGTTGTCTTTTTTCAATACCGAGTAACCCTTCTTTTAAACCAAAAGCAATCCCTTCAATAATCGCCCGATAAACATGAATGCGTGTGTGATAATCACTAAATCCAACAATCGCACCACGAGCTTCCGGGCGTTTAAGTCCTGGACCCCAATATGGTTGTAAGACGAGTCCTTGTGAGCCTGGTGGTATTTCAAGCATTTTATTATTTAACACTTCTTCAGTGGCCATTGTTTCAATTTTGGCTTCAAGTGTTTCATGCTTACCAAATTGTTTAATAAACCAGCCAATCATCCAGTAGCCACGATATATTTGCACTTCCATTTGATAAAGACCATCAATTGGTGCGCTATAGGCTGGTAAAAATAATTCGGGTTCAATGTATTTTTTATTCGGAACAGATATTGAACTTGCAGTGCCATAGGAAATTGAAGCAATATCTTTGCGGTACGCACCTGTTCCAAATGCTTCGCTTCCTTTATCAGTTCCCGCTGCAATGATTTTTAATCCTTGCGGAAGTCCTGTTGCTTTACTTGCGGCTTCGCTTATAACACCCATTACCGTTCCTTGTTTTACAATTTTCGCTAATTTAGTGCGCGGAACACGATAAATATTCTTTAATGCATTATCACCATACCATTTCCCTTTTTTAAAATGGATTGGGAAGTGACCTGTTTGATTAGCGACGCTATCAATAAGTTCACCAATTAATTTATAGTTAATGTAAGTAGAAAAATTAACATAATACGCTGTTTTTTCCCAAACATCTTTTTCATTTTCTTGCACCCATATCGCTGGTGTGCGTTTCATATTTAAAGTGACCGTTTCACTCATCCCAACAATAGCGAAAATTAAGCGTCTTAAAAATGGTAGTTTCTTATGGAGCGCTGCTTGACGTTGATCAAGCCACAACACCATTGGTCTAGTTGGTTCATAGTTTTTATCAAGAAATACTGGGCTATCACGGAAAGTCGTGACACTCATCGCTAGTACTTTCTGTAAAAGGTCATCATGCTTTTCTTTTAATTTATATGTGGCGTTACATAATTCATACCAATAGTAGTTTGGATTTTGCTCAGCAAAACCAGGCTCACTACTAAAATAAGCCTCGTTATATTTATTTTTAATGATCGCTTTGATTTCTCCAAATTGGTTTACAATCGAGACTCTTAGAGATTGGGTACCAAAGTCGACTGCTAGTACAAGTTTTTCTTTCTTTTCCATATTCGATTTTTCCTTTAGCATTACTATTTTAGCAAATTATTACTATTATAGTGTTTTCTCTTCAATTTTCGCTGTTTTTGAGTGATTTATTGTAATAAACCTTAATATCTATGATATTATAAATAGCGATGGTATGTTAAATACTGCTTATTAAAAGGAGGAAAAATATGGCAGAAAAAAGATATGTCTTTGCGTTCAAGTGTAAAGAAGGCGAAAAATTAGGCCGGAATTACTTGGGCGGTAAAGGTGCTAACCTTGCTGAAATGACACGCATTGGCGTTCCTATTCCACAAGGGTTCACCGTCACAACTGAAGCTTGCAACCTTTATTACAATGAAGGTAAAAAATTACCACAATTTGTGATTGATCAAATTTACAATGCAGTTACAGAATTAGAAAAAGAAACTGGTAAAACATTTGGTGGTAAGAAAAATCCACTACTCGTAAGTGTTCGTTCTGGTGCTCGTGTATCAATGCCTGGGATGATGGACACTGTTTTAAACTTAGGACTCAATGATGAAGTTGCCGAAGTTTTAGCAAATGAAACTGGTAACGCAGCATTTGCGTTTGACAGCTATCGTCGTTTTATTTTAATGTATTTCAACGTTGTTAAAGGCCAACCACGTGCCGAAATGGAAAAAATGCTTGAAGACATGAAAGTTAAAGCTGGTGTTAAGCTTGATAGTGAATTAAAGGCTGAACATTTAAGAGAATTAGTTAAACAATTTAAAGCTCATTATAAAAAAGTTCTTGGTGAAGAATTCCCAAGTGACGCTCGTGTCCAATTAATTGAAGCTGTTACCGCAGTCTTCCGTAGCTGGGATAACGAAAGAGCAAATATCTATCGTAGAATGAACCACATTCCTTACGAATGGGGTACTGCTGTAAACGTGCAATCAATGGTTTATGGTAACAAGGGTGATACAAGTGGAACCGGTGTTGCCTTTACCCGTTCACCATCCACTGGTGACAATCACATTTTCGCGGAATACTTACCAAATGCACAAGGTGAAGACGTTGTTGCTGGTATTCGTACACCGCTACCAATTAGTTGGTTAGAAGAAAACATGCCTGCCGTCTACAAACAATTTGTAGAAACTTTAGATTTATTAGAAAAACACTATCGCGATATGCAAGATATCGAATTTACTGTTGAAGATGGTAAATTATACTTCTTACAAACACGCAGTGGTAAAAGAACCGCCGCTGCTGCACTTAAAATCGTGTGTGACTTAATTGATGAAGGCTTAATTACTGAAGAAGAAGCCGTCTTACGCGTTGATCCAAAAGCACTTGACAGTTTACTTCACAAAGGCTTTGATCAAGCAGTCTTAAAAACAAAGAAAGTTATCGCTACTGGTTTACCAGCTTCTCCAGGCGCTGCCACCGGCCGTTTAAGCTTTGATGCCGCTGATGCTGCTGCCCGTAAAGAAAAAGGCGAAACTGTCCTCTAAGTTCGTAGTGAAACTTCACCAGAAGACATTGCTGGTATGGTTTCCGCTGCTGGTATTCTCACCTCACGCGGTGGTATGACTAGTCACGCTGCTGTTGTTGCGCGCGGAATGGGTACAACATGTATCGTTGGTGCGCACGATGTCATCATTGATGAAGTCGGCCACACAATGAAGATTGGTGACAAAGTTTACACTACTAAAGATGTAATTAGTATTGATGGTACTACCGGGAACATCTATGAAGGTGAAATCCCGCTAGTCGAACCACAACTTACTGGTTACTTTGGTCGTTTCATGGAATTAGCCGACAAATATCGTCGTCTTGAAGTCCGTGTTAACGCTGATACACCACTTGACGCCACCCATGGTCGCGACTTTGGTGCAACTGGTATCGGCTTATGCCGTACCGAACATATGTTCTTTGATGTTGATCGTGTATTCTTTATGCGTAAAATGATTCTTTCCGCTACAAAAGAAGAACGTGAAGCAGCCTTAGCGCAAATCCTTCCATACCAAGAAAATGACTTCTATGAAATCTTCAAGGTGATGAAGGGATTACCAGTCACTGTTCGTTTACTTGACCCACCGTTACACGAATTCTTACCAACCGAAGAAGCACAAATCGTTGCTTTAGCCAAAGAACTTAAAGTTGATGTCACTGTTCTTCGCGAACGGATTGAATCGCTTTCAGAATTTAACCCAATGATGGGTCACCGTGGTGTGCGTTTAGCTGTTTCTTACCCAGAAATCGCTGTGATGCAAACAACTGCTATTATTAGTGCCGCCTTACGTGCACAAAAAGACACTGGTGCCGCTATCCACCCAGAAATCATGATTCCACTAGTGCTAGACGTTAAAGAATATAAATACGTTGAAGAATATGTACGTAAAACCGCTGATGCATTAATTAAGAAGAGTGGGCAAAAACTTCATTACCTCGTTGGTACAATGATTGAAATCCCACGAGCAACCTTACTTGCCGACCAAATTGCTAAAGAAGCCGAATTCTTCAGCTTTGGAACAAACGACTTAACGCAAATGACATTTGGCTTTAGCCGTGATGATGCTGCGAAGTTTATTCCTGACTATACTGAAGCACGGATCTTCGAACAAGACCCATTCCAAACCTTAGACACTGAAGGCGTTGGCCAATTAGTGCGCTTAGGTGTTGAACGCGGTCGTAAGGGCAACCCTGATGTTCACTTAGGAATCTGTGGTGAGCATGGTGGTGATCCAAACTCTGTCGAATTCTTTGATAGCGTTGGCTTAGACTATGTCAGCTGTTCACCATATCGTGTGCCAATTGCTCGCTTAGCCGCAGCCCAAGCTGCAATCAAACATAAAAAAGCTAATTAATAATTACTATTAAGATAGCTTTAACCTCGTTCTTCGGAGCGAGGTTTTTTATTATTTAAAAAGACGCTCAATACAAGCGTCTTTCGTTAATTTCTCAGCAATTTCTATTTCTTTTTTTGTTTTTCACGAATTATTTTCGCATAGCCTTCTTTATTTTCTTGGCGTGAACGCGCGATAGCAAGTGTGTCTTTTGGTACATCTTTATTAATGATCGATGCAGCGGCAAGATAAGAGCCTTCCCCAATTTGAAGGGGTGCTACTAGGGTCGTGTTTGTGCCAATAAAGACATTTTCACCCACTTTTGTTTTTGATTTATTTACGCCATCATAATTTGCAGTAATTGCTCCTGCACCAACATTAGTGTGTGCGCCTAATTCAGCATCTCCCATATACGCTAAGTGGCCAGCTTTAACGCCTTCGTGGAATGTTGTATTTTTAAGTTCGACAAAGTTCCCAATATGTGAGCCGTCTTTTACCAAAGCTTTTTGTCGCATTCTCGCAAACGGACCAATCGTGACATTGTTACAAATTTCTGAGTCTACTAAGTAACTATAAATAATAGAATTATAATCGCCTATCTTCATATTCTTTAAATATGTGTTTGGTCCAATTTCATTTGCAACACCAATCGTGCTATTGCCTAATATCGTAGTGTTAGGACTAATAATTGTATCTTGGCCAATTGTGACGTCTGGTCCTATATATGTGTTATTTGGATCTTCAAGTGTAACGCCGTTTAGCATATGTGCTTTATTAATGCGTTTTTTAAGGAGTTCCGCAGCTTCGGCAAGTTGCGCTCTATCATTTGTGCCAAGCATTTCATCAGGATCACTTAACACAAAGGCACCAACTTTATACCCTCTTTCTTTAAATAAACCGATAATATCTGTTAAATATAATTCGCCTTGTTTATTGTTTGGTTTTAAGTTTTTAAGTTCTTGGAATAACTTTTGGTTATTAACGACATACATCCCAGCATTAACTTCACTAATGTCGCCTTCGTTACCTGTTAAGTCTTTTTGTTCAACAATGCGAGTTACTTCACCGTTTGGTGCGCGTAAAACTCTACCATAACCAAAAGGATTATCTGGCTTAGCGGTTAATATTGTTAAATCGTTTTTCTCTTTGGTGTGAAGATTAAGTAGTCCGCTGATGGAGTGTTCAGTAATAAGTGGTACGTCTCCACTTAAAATTAAAGTGTCACCCTTTTCCTTTTCAAGTAGCGGTGCTGTTTGAATGATTGCGTGTCCTGTACCTTTTTGTTCATGTTGCCAAGCAATTTCAGCTTTCCCTTCCACGAGTTTAGAAGTGTGTTCACCACCAAAACCGACAATCACAACAGTTCTTCCTGTTACATGCGGCTTTGCGGCATCTAACACCCAATTAATAAGTGGCTTGCCTAATATTTCAAAACCTACTTTCGATATTTCTTGATTTAATGATTTCATGCGGGTGCCTTTGCCCGCTGCTAGAATAATGGCATTTCTTTTCATAAAATTCTCCTATCTGATGACTTTTGTCATTACTGTTTGATAATTTTGTTTGCGATATTTATCACTAATAAAACGTAATAAGTGTCGATTATCACTTAGTGCAAAAATCGTAGTACCTGTTCCCGCTATACCATAAGCTTCAACATTTAATTGTTTTAGATCATTAAGCACTGTCCGTAATGCTGGTGTATGTTTAATAATCGTTTCACTAAAGTCATTAAAAAGCACAGAACCTAACTCACGCAAAGAACCACTTTCTGCAAGTTCAACAACTTTTTCAAGCGGTTTTTGTAGTGATTCACCATAATCCAAAAAGTCTTTAACAACATTTTCTTTTTCATAAATGTCTGGGTGGATAATTAATAACACCTGTGGATTATGTTTAAATTTTATAGGTGTTACTTCTTGTTTGTTTAAATTGTACACTGCGGGTTTATTTACTAAAAAATAAGGGACATCTTTTCCAATTTTGACTGCAAGATTATAATATTGCTCTGGTGTTGGTTTTAGTTTAGCAAGGTGTGCAACAGCTTTCACGACAGCGGTCGCATCACTTGCCCCGCTCCCTAAACCGTGTCCTGTTGGAATATTTTTATGGATTTTAACAGAGAAGTTTTGCTTATAACCAAATTGTTCCCGCATTTTTAGTAACGCTTCATCAATAATCCGTTTTTCTTTAACATGAAGCGCCTTATTAGTGTAATGAACAATATCCATAAAGGCAGTGTTGAAGACATCAATCGTAATTGTGTCACTAAATTCAATAGGTAAAACAAGGCTTTTAATCTCTAAAGCGTTAGTCAATGGATTAAGCGTTGTTTCTACACTTACGGACAAGCGTGCATTCGCAGTTACTATCATATTTATATGATATCAAAATTACATTGTTTTTAGGGCGTTTTCAGTGCTTATAATATACTAACAGTATAAATCCCTGTGTGTATCTCATAAGAAAACACTCCTTTCCTATTGTCTAGGATTTGGGGTGCATCTCAAAATTATCTTTTTTCTTTTGTTAACAATGTAGATAAGTATTTGTCCTGATACCCTAAGCGTAGACACTTTAATAATGAAAGACCAGGAATTTGACTTCCTGGTCTGTCCACCTTGGATTTAATAGTTTTAGGGTGTTAATTTGGTTTTCCACCTTTTTCCACCTTAGATTTAATAGATCCAAATAATTTAAAAATATAATGGCCTTTTAGCTAAATATGAGATGTTCAAGTTCGCATAATCAGTATCATAATTATAATAGTCTAGTTCCATGGTTTCATTTGACATCAGGTTAATATATTTATCTTCTGTTTTTATCGCGGGTATATAACCCCCTATTTTTCCGTTGTTTGCTTTTAAAAAATATTATTTATTGTTAGAAGTGTCACAATTTTGATATGGATTAAACTGACTATTTTCATTATTATTTTCGGTGTGTACACCAAAACTATTATTTGTGTCACGCAAATATATGGTTCTTTTAACACTTATTATACTAGTGCGGTAAACCTTTAAAATCATAAAATCTTGGGGTTCAAATTCTACAAGTACAAAGCTAAATTTATTATATTCATCATAAAGAGGAAGTGCTCGTAAATTTGTATAATCCATTTCTCGCTCTTCTATTTTTTGATTCACTCTTTTTTTAACTTCCTTTAAATGTTTTTCAGGGGAATGAAAAACCTTGTATGGTTCTTTGGCTCCCCATGGTGTAGGATAAAGCGCAAACAAAAAAGCGAACATAATTAAAGTAAATGGTAATATTAACCAAAACAATTTCTATTTATTTTTCATTGTCGTTTCCTCCCTTTTTATTAACAACAGTAATTGTATATTTCTTCATTATTTTTTGGAATATCAAGTGTACCACTATTAAATGCATCTAAATCAGCGTCACTTATAACATAGACACCGTTCGATAATAAATAACTTCCGTTACTAAAATATTCAACAATGTAGTTGAAAATTTGCAGTATTTTTTCATGTTATATTCCTTAGATTTGATATTTACATATTCAATATATCATAAATTGCTGAAATTTCCAATTTTCCCTCATGTTTAAGTTTTTTGTTGATTGTCATTTTAACCCTTTTAATTATCGTAATGTTTCAAATAATGTTAATAAATCGTTAGGAGATAGTGCTTCTGCTCGAACGTTTTCGTTAATTCTATGTTTCTTTAAAGCGGTTAATATATCTTCTTTGTCGTATATGTTTTTCAAATTGTTGTATAGTGTTTTGCGCCGATTTAGAAAAGCGTTATTTAAAAACGAATAAAATTCACGCACAGGAATATCGGTTTTATATCGTGTAAAACAAAATACCGCTGAATCAACATGTGGCACTGGATAAAACTTATCAGCGGTTACCACTAGTTTTTGTTCAACATCACCAAGCAAACTAAGTAAAACCCGCAGCGGACTATATGCTTTTGTTCCGCTTTTTGCTAACAACCTTTCTTTAACATCAATTTGTGTCATAAATACAAACTTTTTAAGGTTTTCTGCTTCTAATAACACCTTTTCTATTATTTTTGTGGTGATGTAATAAGGAATATTACTAATAATAGCCTTTGTTTCACGTGGAACACTATATTCTAAGAAATCTTTCTCAATGATGTTAAGGTGTGGATACTTTGCTCTTAATACTCGCACAAAACCTTTATCAATTTCAATTGCAGTAAAATTTACGGTCTTTAAAAGCAGCTCTTTTGTTAGTGCACCTAGTCCAGGTCCAACTTCAATTACATCAATGTAATTAGGTTCAAGAAAGCTGACAATCTTACGCGCTACATTTTCATCCACTAAAAAGTTTTGTCCCTTTCTTTTTTGTGGCGACAAGTTTTCCTTTGCTAATAATGTTATGATTTCTTCTTTATTCACTTAGTGCTTCCTTTAATTCTTTATAACTTATATTTAATAGTTGTATTTGCGTTAACATATTTTTAAGTGACGCTACTAATAAACTATATTTAGTCGCTAACTTTATTTTTTTAAATTGTGAATTTGGCCCAGATAACCCTAAATCTAGTAATTTTATAAGTGTAACATCGGAAGAAGTAGTAAATGTTTCTTGCTTATAAGGTTTAATTAATTCCGCTAGAAGCGGTAGCGGAATATGTTCTATTCCAACTTTTCCTTTCTTTACTGCTTTTTTCTTTATTACTTTTATTACTTTAGCGTTAGATATTTCTTGTAAAAGTTTGTCTGCAATCTTTTGCCCTGGTCCGTCTGGATCTGTTAAGATTATAACCTCATGAATTTTCGCTAATTCTTGTAAATGCTTTGTTGTTTCACGTGGAACATTTAGCCCGTCTGTCCTTACTATGTAAGGGATGTCTAACTTTTTTAGTCTTTCTTCGTCGCGCTTTCCTTCCGCAACAAAGATACAATTTAACAATGTTTTGCTACTCATAATTTAAATAATGTTTTAGCGTTCTTTGTTGTAAACTCTGCAACTTTCTCGACAGAAACATTACGAATCGTTGCTATGGTCTTAGCAATAAGTGGGATATTTGCACTTTCATTTAATTTGCCGCGATATGGATGCGGGGTTAAGTAAGGCGCATCTGTTTCAAGTAGAAGTCTTTCTTCGCTTACAACCTTTGCCACTTCCTTTGGCTCACGCGCATTTAAAAAAGTTACTGGTCCCGCTAGACTTATATACATCCCCAAATCTATAAAACGCAACGCCATTTCCTTTGAACCACTGTAAGAATGCATTATTCCTTGATACCTTGGGATATTACTCTTTAACACTTCATATGTATCACTTGTAGCGTCGCGCATATGAATAAGCACTGGTTTTTTATATTTATTTGCAAGCTCAATTTGCGCTATAAAGAATTCGTGTTCAATTGCTCTTTCTTTTTCGTCTTTTATCCAGTGGTAATCTAATCCTATTTCCCCTACTGCTATAACTTTGGGATGGGTAAGAAGTTTTTCAAGTTCTTTTAAATCACTTTTCGGTGTTTTAACAGCGTCAACTGGGTGAATACCTGCGGCAGCGTATACATTATTAAACCTTTCAGCGATTTTAATTGCTTTTTTACTAGATTTTACATCCCATGCGACAATTAAAAGATAATTAACGCCCACTGCTTTAGCACGCTCAACATACCCTTCAATATCGTTTTCGTATCTTTTATCGTTTAAATGACAGTGTGTATCAAAAAACATCTTTATTTACCTACACAGAAACGCGAAAAGATTTCTTTACTTAAATCATTATCAACGTTTTCTCCTAATATTTCTTTGATTGTAAAGAAAGCTTGTTGTAAAGACACGCTAACAAGGTCAATAGCGACTTCATCAAGCGCCTCTTGTTTAGCGATTTCAAGTTCGCCATAAGCTTTGCGCAACAACGCTAGTTGACGCGCATTATTTAAACTTGGTCGTAAATAACTATCTTCATCAACTCCTACAACTTTAGCAATTGCTTTTTCTAAGGCACCAATATCATTAGTGAGCGCTGAAATGTAAAGTCGATTAGGATCTTTCTTACTTACTAAGTCTCCCTTGTTATAAACGGTAATTACTTTCTTACCTTTAATTAAACCAGTAAATTCGTCTTTTTTACTTACATTTTCTGCGTCTTTTACATATATTACTAAATCAGCGTCTGCAATTGATTTCTTTGTTTTTTCAATACCGATACTTTCAATTGCATCTGTGCTTTCTCTAATTCCCGCGGTATCGAGAAGAAGAAGGCGAAGTCCGTGTAAATTAATTTCACCTTCCACAACATCACGCGTTGTACCAGCAATATCAGTAACAATTGCTTTATCCTCTTTAAGTAATGCATTTAATAATGACGACTTCCCAACATTAGGAGCACCAACAATAGCGACTTTAATTCCTTCTTTGATTATTTGACCTTGTCGTCCTTGATCAATCAATTTCTTAATCTCCGCATTTATATAATCAACTTCACTAATAACAAGTGCGTAGCTTGCTTCTTCAATGTCGCGATACTCAGGATAATCAATGTTAACTTCGATTAAACTCATCACGTCCGCGATTCTTTCTCTTATCGGATAAACGATTTTACTCGTTTCACCGACTAGCGATAATAGTGAAAGTTTCTTTGCTTCTTTTGTCGTCGCGGTAATCATATCGTTAACAGCTTCGGCCTGCACTAAATCGAGCTTGCCGTTTAAATATGCGCGATTAGTAAACTCTCCGCGCCCCGCAAGGCGTGCGCCGTTTTTAATCATTAATTCAATTATCTCGTTAGCGATAAGCATGCTGCCGTGACAACTAATCTCGACAACGTCTTCACCAGTAAAAGAATTCGGCCCTTTAAAACAAAAAGCAATAACTTCATCAACAAGTTCTTCGTCATCAAAAAGTTTGCCGTACACCATCGTGCTTTTTTCTAGTTTAGTTAAATCTTTCGTAAAACTTTTGGTAACAATATTAAAAGCCTCAGGTCCTGAGAGACGGATGATGGCAAGGGCGCCCATCATTGGTGGAGTAGCAAGAGCAACAATCGTATCTAACATAGTTAAATTTTATCATATCCTATTATCTAATAAGAAAAAACCACCTTAGCGGTGGTGTTTATCTTGTTTTATTCGTCTTGAGGTTCTTTTGGTGCCTTTTCTTTTTTCTCTGGCTTTTTATAACGAATGATGACTTGTCTTTCTTTGCCTGCACCAATTGATTCAGTGGTAACATTGCGATATTCACTTAATGCATTATGAATCGCGCGCCTTTCGTCGCTTGGCATTGGATCAAGTGTTGCGTCTTGCTTAGAACGTGCGACGTCACCCGCAACTTTACGTGCTAAGCCAGTAACTCTACGGTAACGGTCATTTTTATAATTATTAATATCTAATAATACTCGAATGCGTTTTTTAAATTTAACGGTCATCGCGACTTGGACAATTTCGTTTAACGCGAGTAATGTTTTACCACCCTTACCAATAAGAATTGAATTGTGGTTTGTGCTCATTTCAATTTTAATGACTTCGCCATCTAAACTCGTGGTGAATTCAGGAGTAAAACCTAATGACTCCACGACTAACCGTAAATAATTTTCAGCGTATTCAATGTAATCAGTTGTTTCGTATACACTGATTTTGATTGAACTTTTGAAAAGTCCTTTCTTTTCTTCAAGTACTTCATACACTAAGTCTTTTGTTTGAATACCAATATCTTCACTTGCGAGCGCTAAGACTTCATCAAGGTTTTTTGCTTCAAATATCCGCATTATTGTTTCCTTCCTTTCATCACATTATGAACAACTACAGTTTGAACAATTGAGATAATTGCCCCTACAAACCAATACACACCCATCGCTGCAGGAAGAGTAAACGACATAAAGACAATCATAATAAACATAATATTCATCATCATTTTTGATTGCCGTTGTTGTTTGTCCGCAGCTGGATTAGCGTTTGTTTTACCAATTTCTTTTGTTTTGCTCTTGTTAAGCCATGTTGATAATTTTGTGCTAACAAATTGTGCAGCGGTCATTAATATAAATAACACCCACGCTGTCCACCAGCCACCCTTAAACCAACCATTAATCATTGATTGACCAAGTTGAGCACTTAAGTTAAGCCCTAAAACACTATCACTTGCTAAACTAGCAGAACCAGTCATTGCGCCCCATACCCCAATAAAGATTGGGAACTGAATGAACATTACAAGTAGTGATCCAAGTGGGTTGATTCCGTGTTTCTTATATAACGCCATTTGTGCTTGCGCTAAAGCTTGTCTTTCATATTGATTAGTGTCAGAGTTTGGATACTTTTGTTGAATCTTTGCAAGCTCTGGTTGTAAGGCTTGCATCTTTTGTGCACCCACCGTTTGTTTAAGTGTCATAAGGACAAGTAGTCCCCGCACAATAATTGTTGTAACTAAGATGGCCCAAATTTGTCCCCATCCACCAGCGCCAAATGATTTTGTTAAAAATTCAAGTAGTGCTGCAACAGGATAAACAATTAAGCCTTCAATGAACCCTTTCTTCCATGCACCTTTCCATGTCTTGGCTTCGACTGGAATTTTATTATCTTCTGGTCCATATTCGCCGTCATAAAGCGCAATACAAGCACGATTTGCCTTAATTTTGTTATAAATTTGTGTTTTATAAAAATTAGCAAAGTCGCGGTCGGGAACATTTTCATAACCAATTTCTGCACCAATTTCTTTGTTCCAAATTGTCCAGTTAACCCACAGTTCATTACCTTCAGCAGTCACTACTGTTGCGCCTTTGGTACCTAAAAACTTTAAGTAACCATTTTGTTTTAAGGCCGCAGCGTTAAGTGCAGCGCCTTCTAAGTTTTCACTATTATCAAAATTTAGAATTGCATAATCTAAAACTTTTTGATCTAACTTTTCATAATACTCTAGGCTAGGAGTAGCGTAGCCTTGACTTTGAGCATCTAAAATAATCTTATGTAAAACTTTGTTGTGTACTTTTGTTTCAGTACCTTCAACGACTTCTGTAACTAACCCTGAATCTTGAGCATAAAGCATATAGCCCACGTCTTTCGCGGAACAGAAGCTCGCGGTACATGAAGAAAGCACGAAAAGTCCGGCGACAATTGCGCCTAGTTTTATAATCCGTTTTTTATTCTTTTTCATGTTAATCTCCGTTACTGTCGAATATTTTCGCAATTGCATCTACTAAATCACCGAAGGATGAATCATTAATTTCCTTTTTCGCCACAATGATAAAGTCACCAGTATGCGTTTTAACATACGGTCTAACAACTGCTCTTATTTGTCTTTTTATTTTATTGCGGGTGACGGCGTTACCGATTTTCTTGCTAACAGCGACACCTACACGTAAAGTTTCGAGTTCGTTAGAAGCAAAGTAACCATAGCAAAGCGGGGTTTTTGTGAGCTTTCCATTTTTTATAATGTTTTGGAATTGCTCGTTTTTTAAAATCCGATGCTCCCGTTTCACAACTCTCCTCAAAAGTAGTCAGCTTAGACCGTTAAAGATTCACGACCTTTAGCACGTCGGTTACGAAGAACTCTGCGACCACCTGGAGTCGCCATTCTAGCGCGGAACCCGTGAAGACGAGCCCGTCTTAATTTACTTGGTTGATACGTACGTTTCATAATATTTCTCCTCATTCAATCCAACATAAAGTTGTTCGCGATTAATTTTAGTGGTTTACATAGTAAAAGTCAACCAATGACTATTAAACACGAATTAGTAGATGCTTCTTTCAACAACGAATAATAACAGGATATCGTTAAATCTGTCGGTCTTTTTGGCTTTTTTTCATCATTTTTTATTAATTAATTGAAAAATATCCACTTTTATGTGGAAAACACATACGATTATGTTTAATTAATCAAAAAAACCGATTATATGAAACAAAAACATTGTGGACAATTTTAAAACACTGTGTATAACTCTTGCGCAAGTCCACATTATCAACATGGAAAAGGTTTTCCACAATGTTATCCACACCATTATTTTGTGGATTTGGTGGATAACTACATATAATCGCGCTTTTATAAGTAACAAATTGTGGACAAAAAAATCTTATTCCCTTATCTCTTTATTTTTATCCCAATTATGTTAAATTATTGCTAAAGATTGCGGAGGCAAATAGTTTATGAACATGTCAATTTCAGAAATCACCCAAATTTGGGATCGTACGCTTATCAAGCTCCAAGAAAAAATTCAAGATCGAAGAGTTTATGGAGCCTTCTTCCCTGACACTTATATTCATTCAATTAACAACGGAATCATTACAGTTATCGCTAATTCTAGCTTAGCTAAGTCAATGTTAAACACGAATTATCGCGATGTTATAGAAGAAACTGTTGGTGAAATTACGCAATCTAATTATCAAATAAGCTTTATTGAAAAAAGCGAAATCCCGCGTGTTAGTGAAATTATTAGCGAAAAGAAAGAGACATTTTTTAAAAACGCGAAAGTTAATTCTAATCTTACTTTTGATAATTTTGTTGTCGGAAGCTCAAGCAACCTCGAAGCTTATCAAGCAGCGGTTGTTGTCGCTAATTCACCAGGTAAATTATATAACCCGCTTTTCCTTTATAGTGCCTCGGGTTTAGGAAAAACGCACCTTTTACATGCGATTGGTAATCATGTTAAGCAAAATTCCCCAAATCTTAAGGTTTTATACATTACCGCTGATGAGTTTACTGATGAATTTATTCGTTTTGTTCGTGATAATCCGGGCGGTTCGCTCAAAGACTTTTTCCGTACTGTTGATGTTTTATTAATGGATGATGTCCAATTTTTAGCGGATAAAAAGTCGACAAGTGAAACATTTTTCCATCTTTTTAACTTATTGGTCGGCTCTGGTAAACAAATTGTCTTAACTAGCGACCGTCACCCAAGCGAACTTAAAGGTATTGAAGAGCGTTTAGTGACACGCTTTAACTCTGGTTTACAAATTAGTATCTCCGCTCCTGACTTAGAAACAAGAAAAGATATTTTACGAATGAAAATATCCTTAAATAATTTAGATATTGAAGATTTTGATGAAGAAGTTATTACTTTCTTTGCCGAAAACTTTACAAATAATGTGCGTGAACTCGAAGGTGCGCTCAATCGTTTACTATTTTATGTAGTAAGCATCGCCCCAACAAAACACGTTACGATGGAAGTAGCACTCAATAGTGTGCAGTCTTTAATCAATGTTAAAGACGCTGTCACGAAATTAAGTGAAACAAAAATTATTAATGTTGTCGCTGACTACTATAACCTTACTCCAGCGCTTATTATTGGTCGTAATCGCACAAGCCAAGTTGCGCTTGCTCGCCATATCGGAATGTACTTAACTCGCGAGATTTTAGACCTTCCGTTCGCGCGCATCGGCAAAGCGTTTGGGGGAAAAGATCATAGTACTGTGATTAACGCTATTACAAAAGTGGAAAAACAGTTGAAAGAAGATCCTGCTTTAATTCAAGCTATAAACGAAATAAAAGAGCGTTTACAATAGATTTATATAATAAAGTATTTGCTTCTGTGCTAAAATTAAAAAGAGTCAATAAGCTTTTTTGTGGAGTTATCCACAGTCTCCACAGCCCTTATTGTTATCATTAAATATGAAAGGAATTAAATATTATTATGAAGTTTAAGATCAATCGAGAACAATTTCTAAAAGGTTTATCGATAGCCTCTAGACCAACTCAAGCAAAGTCTCCTATTCCCATTTTAGGAAACATTTTATTGTCATTAGATGAAACTGGATTAACATTACTTGGTTCAAGCAACGAACTAGCGATCCGCACGCATATTCCAATGCGAGTTAATGATCTCGAAGTCATTCGGATGTTCTTACCAGGTGAAACACTTATTTCCAGTAAAACACTTAATGAATCAATAAGAAAAATGGAAGGGAACGAAATTGATGTCGAGATTATTGACCGTACCATCGCACAAATTAGTGACGGTCGCACAGAATATCGACTCGGCGCGATTGATTCTAAAGACTATCCAGATATTGATTTAAGTCAAGATGGCACCGTATTTGAAATTGGCGCTAAAGATTTTATTAAACTCGTTGATCAAACTTCATTTGCCGCTAGTGTGAGAGAACAAAGGCCAATCTTAACCGCATTAAATTTAAATGCAGTTAATGGTACTTTAACGGCAGTTGCAACAGACAGTGCAAGACTAGCAAACAAAGTTGTGACATTAAAAGACAATGTTTCGTTTGTCGCTAATGTTCCAGCAAGAATTATGAACGAAGTCGCTAAGCTTCTTGAAACAATGGTTGGCATTGAAACAATCGAAGTTAGTGCGTCCGCCAATAAAATTAATTTCATGTTTGATGATACACTCGTTGTCTCGCGGCTTGTCGCTGGTGAATATCCACCAACTCGTAGCATTATCCCAAAAACACACGCTAGTTTCCTAGAAGCTAACGCTAATGAACTCTTAAAAGCGATGGACCGTGTTTCAATTCTTTACGCAGCGGAAAAAGATAATATCGTTAAACTGTCATTAAGTCCAGAAAGTGTTGTTGTCTCTGCGCGTTCAACATTCAGCGCGGAAAGTGCACGCGAAGAAGTAGCGCTTTGTAAGTATGTCGGTGAACCACTTGAAATTTCATTTAACTATACATTAGTAAGCTCTGCAATTAAAGCAACGGGTGCTGAAGATGTCACCATCGGGTTTAACGGCGGTCACAAACCATTTAGCATCAGAGTAGCGACAGATGACTCGCTTGTGTTAATTGTTACACCAGTTCGGACATAATTAAAATAGAGCAACTTAGAGCGAAAATTAATAAAAAACGGGCAAATCTTCACGATTCAAGCAAAAGTCGTTCTAAGGACACAAAAAGTAGTAAATTTAAGGGAATATTTATATTCCCTTTTCTTTTTTGTGGTATAATACGTTCATAGCGACAAGGAGAACCTATAAGTGGAAACAAAACCATATATAACTTTACAGCAAGCACTAAAGAAATATAATCTCGTTTCAACAGGCGGAGAAGCGAAGTTTGTAATTCAAAACGGCGAAGTAAAAGTTGACGGAATCCTTGAAACTAGACGGGGTCGTAAGCTTTATGGCG
>ERZ795047.2517-NODE-2517-length-17359-cov-4.803918_pt1 | contig 17359 bp, 4 predicted proteins | sample MGYA00375131_ERZ795047 | MGnify/ENA primary metagenome ERZ795047 (study PRJEB30176, sample SAMN05720228) | activated sludge metagenome | isolation source: Anaerobic digester | place: Japan | collected 2015-05-20 ...
TAGGTATTTAGGGTGGGGAGTTAGTATAGTCCCCTGTGGTAGTACATCGGCTACAGGGTTTTCGTATGCTGAGAATCCCGCTGTGGCAAGGGAGTTTTTATTCTGTTTTGCAGAGCCTACGTCTACATGTCCAGCTCTTATCCCCACACCATCTGTGCTGCTCATTTTTATAAATTGTTTTCCGGTGCCATCGAATACATATAAATCACCGTTACCTTGATGAATAGCAACCCCGGGAGAACTACCATTGCTCTTACCTTGAATGATAGTTAGGTCGTTTCTGTTACTTGTTATACCAAGTTGTCCCTCTATGCGTTTCTGCTTTTCCTGTAGTGATTTACAGATACCAGAAGGTTTACAGCTAAAGTTATCAACTGTGGATTTGAATTTTACAGGCTCGGGTAGTGCTTTATTCTGTATAGGTGGCGGCACTGGAGGAGCCACTGCATACATATTAGTTACTATTTTACTTCTATATTGTTGATAACTTGGAACTACAACTTCTATTTGCTGATTCTCTGAAACAGCCTGCGGAAAGGCTGGATTTGCTTGTTTTAATAATACATTTTCTAATGTTACAGTTTCAGCAGTTACTGGATCTCGTGTTAAGATATTTAATCTAACCTCTGTGGGATTTGTATAATCAACATTACTTGAAAGGATTATACCTTTAACTTTTATTTCTCCCTCAGTTACTCTTGCATTTGTTCCTGCCATTCCTGTAAACCATCCGCTATATTTGAATATTCTATTAATACATCGTTTATAATTTCTTGCGGGTCATCAAGGAGTGCCTCCCCTATCCCCCTCCACGCAGCAGATACCCTTGTTTTTATTATATCATATAAACCTGCATTTTCGCCATCGATTTTGTCCATACCGTCAAGTCCTGCGACGAATGGGTTACCTCTGTAAAATAACGGGGTTATTGATACTGCATTTGATGTAAGAGTATTGTATAACCATAGATCTCCGATCTCAGATATAGTATCCATGATTGCACTTCCTCCCAAATACCATACTCCTATTTTTAAAAGTTTGGCTATTTGAAACTGTTTAGTAAGAGATGTAGAATCATATATTAAAAGGTTCAGGAATGATCTTGCCTCACTTGTAACCTCAGCGGGTGGTACGCCTTTCACCGTAGCTATAACTTCTTTGGGTGGGGTATACTCGTTTATATGTTTGGATAGATTTGTAAATGATTTATCTATATTTGTAATTTCTGTAGATGATTTAGTTTTTATATTATCTATTGATGCTATAAGCTCTGTTGCAGTAATATCAATATCTGCTGGTATTCTTTTTTGTATTTCACTTTTTAGTACATTATTGACAACCTCAGATATTTGTTCATGATTTATATTTTTTACTGTAAAGACTTCATTTACAATATTGTTATATATCTTGTTTATTGTCTCTTTATCAAAGACCTTAGATAATTGTTCTTTTACATTTTCTTTTAATGGGATTTCCTGTATTAGTTTCTTTATATATGTTTTTATATTCAGCTCCGTTATACGTTTTAGTTCAAGTGCTTGTTTTGAAATATAGGTATAAAATGAGATATTACCTTTCTCTGTTCTTACACTCACCTGTCTGAGCTTTTCCACTGTTGACAACGCTTTACGGTTATCCATTGTATCTATGGCTATTTGTTTTGCTTTCTTATACAACGTCTTGTTTGTTATCTTACTTTTGAGTTTATTGAGTTTTTCACGTATTTTGCCAGGTGAGTTCTCAACGTTAGCTGTATTTTTCTTCAATATGTCTAATTTTATTTTGTTTAGTTTAAATCTCTTATAGGCAATGTCTGATAATGTACTTATACCCATCAACATACATCCTGCGAATAATATAGTTCTTGCGATTGATACTAAACCTAACCATACAGAACTTGTTGTTCTTGAAATAGCTGATTTGTTTTCAGTGATAAGCCCTGGTTTTATAACTGTGAGGAAACCACTTTCTGTGTCCATTATATGTGTAACTTCTCTTGCTTCTATAAAGCCATACATATCTGTGTTTTCATCGTAGATATAGATATAATCTCCTTCTTTTATACGACTATCACCAAGTATCGTAATAGAACCATCATACATTTGATTTAAAAGATTACACATTATACTTGTCGCATGTGTTGATACTACTGTATGTTTGGCTCCCGGGAATATGTTTATATTTCTAAAATATGTGCTATATACTTTCATAACTCTTGGATCTAACTTGTAATGCACAGGTAATAGATATTCGTTTCTATCATCTGATTCTTCTGGTCTTATAGCGTTATCTGAGTCTGTAGGTATTATAAGTCTTAAGGTATTGTAAGGCTCCATCAGTTGTATATCGTTGCTCACTATATCTCTTCCGGATATTTTCATATGTGATGATCTGATGCGCCTATACGACGTACTAACTGAGGCACTTAGTCTTTCTATATAGTCTATATAATATTCAACTGCCATTTCCAGGGCTATTAATTTTATTACTATAGAGGTTTTTGACCCGTAGTGGCCTGTTTTAGTATATGCTATATTTGCAAGGGAAGGGTTATACTTAACATTTATACTTACTTCACTTACAACATCTACTATGTCAATTACAGGGAATGTTTTCTCATTTGATTTAGATTTATCTGATAAAATCACTTTATATGTTTTTTTAACATCCATGTAATTACTTTTAAGTATGTTTAAACTATCGATGAAGTTGCTTTGTTCAGTGGATATGTATAGCCATTTATATACTGTATCCAGTATATTAGGGTCTGCTGTGTTTATACTAAACTCAATATCTTGAAGTATATAAGTTTCTTCATCTGATTGTTTATTGCTACCAAGATATGCAAGACATATCGCGTTTGCGTGGACTACTATTTGTACAAGAATTGTTAAAAGAGATGTAAGTTCGTCTTCTATGTTTTTATCATAGAACTTAACATATTCTGTATATAGATATTGTATTCGGTCGATAATATATTCAAAAGTATCTTTTGTGCTTAGTTTTATTTTTCGTAGAAAGTCACATAGCCTTGTTGCGTTTAATGTTCTTATATCACTTCCATATTTGTATTTATAATATCCGTAATTGTGTCCCCATACAAGACTTGACCTTGTTTTAAATGGAACAGTTTTTAATGTAGTATTTGGGATTAGTGTCTTTATATCTTGTAGTATATCCCATACTGTATCGTTATAACTTATCCATGCTGTGCCTTCACATAGTATGTAATTCAAAATACCATCATAATCTTGAATATCAGAATCACCGATATTTATATTTTCAAATAGAGTATAATTTGGTTTTACTGTTACGTCTATACCGTTTTCTTGTAATAAGAGTGACATCTTATCTGTAAACAAAGAAGCCTTTACGGTTTTGTAAAACTCTGAAGTTGCCAGTGTTAATTCAGGATCTATTGTGACCTGCATTTCTGGAACTATTGTATAGTCATCAAACTTCCCTTTCAATGTGGCATCTGTTAAGACATAGCTAATAATACTTCTCAGATGCTCTATAGGCTTCATGTAATCATCACCTATAAACGGCACAGTGGTATAAACAGTGTATTGAATAGGTATTACTTCTATCATATCATCAAGTCTTTCACTATCACCATATATCTTTATGTTTTCATAAGAAATTTCTTCCATGAGAGTGTCACCCATAGATGTCGCATTTATAATCATGATCTCACCTGGAGTAATATCGGTTATACGACCTACAAATACTGTATCTGCCTCTGTTAGAAATGGAGTATACCCCATCTGTATTTTTATCTTACATCCGGGTTTTATCAATATTGAGTTCAGTTCGCTATTGCCATCTTTGTCGTCTGTTAATAGATAACCTGGATTGAGTTCGGTTGTAATATCTGATAGATTGTTTAAAATATTGGTTATCTTTATAACAGCAGTTTGTATAGGTGATGTTATATCACCATGTATAGTACAGGATATTATAGATTTATAATTATATAAATCATCGAATAGATAATACGCCTCACTATCCTCTTCTATGAAGAATAGTTTTAATGCAGGGTATTGAACTGAATTTCTAAACCCGCCACTGTTTACTGCAATATCTGTTGTGTATTCCTGTATCATTCTGTTATATAGGTCTCTTCCGGGTTTTCCAACAGCACCCATATATGAAGCAACAAGTGCTCTTGCGATCATTAGGTTATTCAATGTATCTGGTTTTAGTGTTGCAAGTAAATCCTTACTTACTGTATTTTTTGTAACGATTGTTTTTATTACATTTAGTATTGAGTCACTAATCATTTTACATGTATTGGCATTTACATTTGGAGAGGCATACAGTCGCGGTATATCGTTATTTGTTCCCAAATAACTGACTATTGTTTTAAAAACTGTCATATAATATCTATTCAGTGTAATACTACAGTTATCTGGATAGATATTGATAGTCATAGCGCAGTTGGATTCTATTTTGTGGTTTTTATTAAACTGTTTAGAATCACACACAAGATTGGCATTTGCATTATATACTTTTACATAGAAGACATCATAATTTTCTATTTTGTTATTAGATATTATTTTGATATAATCCTCTGCAAGATTCATTGCCTCAACTATTATTCTTACTGCTTTATTATAGTCTTTATGATTTACTATATCGTTTCTGTATATATTCAACAGATCGTCTCTGAGGAGATTTCCGCTTTTTATAACGGAGAAAATATTGCCAGCAAGATTATCAATTATATTTGTGTCTATATCTGATATAATGTTTTTTAATATAGAATATAGACTATTGTAGTCATTTATTGATAAATCTTTTGAGTATTCTTCATATAGATTGTTTACCATATCCGTAAGGTTTAGGATATTATTATTATATTCAGTTAGGTAACCAATTTTATACATCCAGAAATCTGGGGGCATACCTGTTCCCAGAAATGATACTATAGGATAATCCATGTAGCTATTAGTGTTATAATCTATAATATCAACTGATGTATTTAGTATTTCATACATCCATATCATACTTCTTATTGATAAGTCGATAAGCACATCTGGTGTTATTATGGCTTTATTGTTGCTGTTTATTGTATGTGAGAGTTTAAGCAGGTTACCTTTTGTTATTAAGATATTTATTGTCTTTTTTAAAAAGAGACTGACAATCACATTAAATATATCATATATGAACATAAGAATACTTATGATGTATAAGACAATAGAGAATATATTTAATACCGCACCAGAAATCGTAGATATACCAAGGTGAATGGCAAGTCTAGCACATGCCTTTTCTAATACCTGTACTACTATAAAGTTTATTATTTCTTTTAAAGCCGATATGATTGGTGAAATTGTAGCTTTTATAAAAACATAACTCATATTGAATACATTAATATCGAGTTCCTTCATTATATCACTATATGAGTATAAATTATTAGGACTATTTAAAACCTTAGTGTCTGATATAAAATATCTGGCCATTAGTGATGTTAGAAACTTTCCACAATATCCAACAGAAAGTCTTAATCTATCCAAGGGATAATTATCGGACATTATGAATCCTGATATGATCTCGGGTGTATCTATTGGATATTTGAATTTCAGTTCGCGGAATAGTTGTTCAATATAATTTAATTGTTCATGTACTATATTAAATTTATCATCTATATTGTCATATATATTGCTTACTATGGTATCATCATTATATTTATTTATAAGTAAGGAAGATATAACTCTATCTATAGCCGTTGAGCTGAGTAATCCGAAAATACATTCTTTAACATGGTCATTATATTCTTGATTTATCAATATCAACGTTGCACTATTGTGCAATTCCATGAATCCGTTTATATCGTTTGAGACTTTGTAACTGAATGTTTTATCCATAATATCTGCGGTAAAATCAGCACCAGAGGGATTTACAAGTATAGTAGAAACGTTCTTTGCAATTCTTATACCCCAGTATTGTATAATAGTCATCATCGCTGATACCAATGATGCATCTATCTGAGTTGTGTTAGATTCTACTTTACTTGATATATTGCTTATCAGACTTTCGATTTCTACTTTGCATTTATCGTCGAGGCTTGTTAGTAAGCTTGCATTGTTTTGCAAGAATAGCTTTATACCAGATATTGAAAGTTTACCATTATTTTCCTGTAGGCCATATATATCAATGGATCCATTTGTGGCAGAAACCGGGATTTTTAGATAAGGCAGTGAGGCATTATTGTTGTATTCTGCTATATCCATGTAACTTTCACAACAGTCGTATATAAATTGGTCTACGTTGTTTTTCTCAATAGCCTCAAATAGGTCATATATGAAGTTATACATAAATAGTGGAATCAAGTTTGTGATATTCATATTAACATAATTGTCACTGTCTTTACCAATAGTTGCAAGAGTATATGTCCCGAGCGTTAAAGGTATAGCGCTACCTATTCCAAGAGCACTATAACTATACATGTTGCTATCTATATGATTTTTTAAAGTTCCCGTTGGATCTTTGAATAGACCTTTTAATTTATTTATATCACCGGAGAATGTAGATATTCTGTTGAATATCTTTATAGGTATAATTATAGATCCTATGAGACCTAAAATATCACCGCTGTTTTCTACGATATTACTGAGTGTTAAATCACGCTCCATAGTATTGTTGCTCAATAGATTCTCTATTGATTCCAATACCTTATTTGCTTCACTTACCGATTTATTGGACTCAAGATATACAAGATCTGCTACGTCTTTTAAATCCACGCTCTCAAGTTGCGATAGTTTCTCTGTTAGTTTTTTTATCTTATGGACTACATATATAGGCATGAATTCAGTCATGCAGTACTCTATAGATATATAACTGGTTGATTGTAAGTATCTATAGATATTATACTCTGTATCTTTCTTATCATTTTTACATCTTGCTGTCAACGGCAATAACGGGATATTAACCCCAAGTTTCTCTTTCTTCAGGATCTCTGCTGCATATACTTTATTATTGATAGCATTAAGTTCCAATAATATTTGATAACTTCCGGGGTTATCAGGCATTGATTGGATTTCCATTGAAGTAGCAACGAACGTGTTTATGCCTAAACTGTTTAAAAATTCATTGTATATTGTAAGTGGTGAGGTAATAAATGGATAAACCTTTTTATCTACAATCTTGGATACAGCGTTTAAGACTTCCTGTTTTTGATATATATCCATTATGGTTTTAAATCTATTTTTACTATCGCCGGCGTTGAATACGCTTCTTGTCAGTGCAAGCATTGAAAGCTGCCTATCAATTTTATCAGCTACTTTGAAAAGACTTGCAAGTCCCAGTATATCGATTATATCGTTTGTAATTATAGTAATAGTTGCTTGTTTTACTTTTCCACCTGTTGATTGTACTACAGGTGCGTTTTCTCCTTGCATCTTTATCTTTGCACTGTTGCCTGGCATTTGATGCACGGTTATATCTGTAACTTTGTTTGTGAGGTCTATAACGTAATTTTGTATGAAGCTATCTATTGTGTCTTTATATATTCTTTTGATTATCTTTTCAATAGCGTTATTTACAGATAATAAAAACTTTTCAATTTGCTCTGTAATTGTTTTGTCTACATTTTGTAAACTATATGTACTATTGATACTGAAGTTAGGTATAAGATAATCCAATGGATTTTTAGGGCTACCGTTTTGAAATATGGAAAAATGAAGATGAGGTCCTGTGGATCTTCCGGACCCGATTGCCCCTTTTGCACCACCAGAGTATGCTATAATTTGTCCTTTTGTAACATATGTTCCTTTTTCTATATTTTCTGCAAATCCAGATAGGTGCGCATATATTGTAACAAATCCATTATCATGTGTTATTTTAAGATAATTACCATAACTATTTCCGACAGAGTTAGTATATTCTACTTTTTCTGTAATATAACCATCAGCTGCAGCGTATATCGGTTTTCCAACCTCACATCCTATATCTATACCATTGTGAAATTCTGTAGGGTTGGAACGTTTAAAATTATCAGCCTTAACAGTATCTCTTGTGCCAAATTTACTTGTAAGACGACCAGATGTAGGAATCATAAAAGTTAGTTTACTGTCGTCTTTTATAATATCACTGTCATAAAAACGTTTATTGTTTATTGATAAATAGTTTCCACGTTTTTGACTTTTATAACCACTACTCCATTGTGTTCCAGCGTTAGTGTTTATACTGGTAATTGTGGCATCGTTACTTAATGTATTTATGATATTATCAAGTATCCTTGGATCAATACCTTCTCTAAACATGTTACCAAGCATTGGGTATTTTTCGCTCAGGAATTTATTACACTCATTGTATATTGATTTATAAGTTTGCAGAATAGATTTTGGATTACTATCGGCACCTTCACTTATGGCTGTTTTAATTAGATCCGATATAGATTGTGAGGCATTTTGTAGTTTAAATAATTGGCTATATTTATTTACTAAATTAACTTCGTTTTGTCTTATAGAGGTTTTAACGTTTATTTCAAATGTATGATATAACAACTCCGGGTTATATGTAACATATCGTGATCCTGTCAGATTTTGGTCTAACTCAACTCTGGTTCCACCACCGGCGGCAACAGTATTGATATACTCTTTAAATCCTTCACTTTCACCTATATCGTCTGTAACACTAATAATAGGGATTTCGCTTTCTGTATCTTTATAATTTATATTGTTAAGAGTTATTAGTTTATTGCTTACAGTCTTTTTGATATTACTTTGAGAATTGTTGCTCATTATTTACCTCACTTAATCCTCTTTGAGTTTCTTCTGCTGACAGCATTTCTATGTGCTTTTGGATATACTATCTTTTCAATAGGTTGACTCCATATGTTGAGTTTTTTACTTTTAGCGTATTCCTGCGCTTCTTGATATTGGTATAATTGTTTTACCATATCCTTTTCAGATAAGTTCAATGAATTGAAGCTATTGCTCATTTCAGCGGTGAAGTGTGTAGGGTTTGCAAAGGCATATCCTTGCCGCACCATTTCAAGTCCGAGGTTTGTTTGTTCTTCGTTATCAAGGAATATTTCTCCCATAATACGATTTAAACCAGAACTATCATTTATATTTGTTGGTTTTACTATAATTTTGTTGTTTGTTCTTTGTATCAACTGCATAAGATAATGACCTGCTTCTTTTGCGTAAGGTTGCGCTACGATCTCATTTCTATCATGCGCTGCAAATTCTTTTAATGAAGTGCTCTCAGGTGCGTCAATTCCAAGAATCCTCACCTTTTTTCTTATTGTTCTGTTAAATGTATCTGTATATACTATTTCCACTGTATCACCATCTGGAACATGCACTACTGTGGCTTTAAACGGAGCTGTATTCTCACCTGTATATTTTGGAAATTGCCCCAATGCCTCTATCATTCTGTCACTTTCTTTTGTGTATAGCCCGAAAGCATTAGCATATATCTTGATTGCATCATCGTCTTTCTGGCCTATTTGTAGTTGTCGTAAATATTGTTGCTGTAGTAATGCACCTTCCAGTGTTCTACAATAAAGAACTCTATCATTGAGTGAGTTAACAGTTAATACTCTACTTATAGTGAGTAATATCCTAATATCGCGCGGTCCTACATAATTCATAACAAGCCTATCTATTGTAACATGAACAGGAGTTCCGCTTAGGGCTTGCATTATTTCTCTTCTGGATGCCTTGTTTTCTACGATTTTATCACTATCATATCCGTATGCTTTATATAGGTGCTTATTGTGCATTATGGGTTGTAATAGTGCAGCAACTATCGGATTTAATATTGGAACAACAGGTACTGTGTCATTTATAATTACCAGTTTCTGGATATGGGTATTAAACTTATTTACGTTTACTATAAGTTCTATTTGTATAGGTGTTTCTGTCGGAAAGGAACTACTCATAGTTACTGCAAGATCTGTTCTTATCGTTCTTAACATATTTACGCTGTTTTTTCCAACGTAGTAAATCCCAGTAACTGTGGTATCAGAATCATCGCCATAGACAATATCAGCGATTCTCATTATCGATTCGCCATTTGTCATTCTGTTTATAAGTTCATAACATGATGTTGAAAGATATATATCGCTAATATTCTCATCATGGGTTTCTATTTTATTTAATATGTTTTCAGTTATATTTTGTTTATTGCTTGTTGTGTAATCTATTACCTGCCTGTTATCTCTACTATTTATTGCTTTATTGGTGTTTGTTTGGTTTATATATTCAGAAAATATATCTACAAGTTTTTCTAATTTATCACGAATATCATTTATAGTATCGATAAGTTCTGAATAACTCTGGCTAACCTGTTCACCCAGTTTGGCATCAAGATCCATATATGTAGTTATTACCACATTTACTATTTCATTTATACCTTTATCTGTGTGTTGTTCTATTTTCACAGCTGAATCATAAACACATTGTATTATATCTTTTATATCTTCCAGTGTTATGTTTTGATTTTGTTGCAGTTTTATCAGATTATCTATTGTTAATTTTGATTGTTTTATAAGTTGTTCTATTTGCATCAATAGTATATTACTATCTGATATAACTATATCATTGTTATTTATCGCATCCTGGTCTATAAGTTCTATAACATTTCTCTGATCTATTTCTATAGGCATAACATATTAACCTTTCATATTATTCTTGATTACAACTTGTGGCGTTGTTCCTGTTATTTGTTTAACAGTATTTGATATATATTCTATAAGGTCCTGTTTGCTCATCTTTCCATTATATATTGTTTCTTGTTTTATATACAATTCAATCTTCATCGTATTACTACTCCTTGATACGCGGGTGTATGTTTCTGTGAACTTGATTTACTATAGACATCATTGATAGAAGAGATATATCTTAAATACTTATCTTCTCTCCTGGTATAGTTATAATTACTTACAAGTCTTACTGGTTTTTCTTTAAGAAACATCTCTAACTCTTTACCTATTATACCAGTTCTTTCGTAATAATTACCACCGAGTCCTGGTTTGCTTTCGGTAATTCCTAAGACATCATTTGTTGCCATAAGATTTATAGCCTGGCCAACGAAAGAACCAACAACTAAGCTACTTATAATACCGGTAATATGTGAGCCTATTTTCTTACTCCTTATATGTTCCAATTCATCACTACGTAGAATTGGTTTATGTGTTTTTTCCATAAAGACATCAAAAAGAGTTCTTGGATAAAACACAGTCTGACTATTTTCTATAATACTGTTATGGACCAACCGTCTGAAGAATACTTCTTTTTCCTTTTTTCTAAGAGATGCTCTCACTATGGAGTCTATTTTAACGGTGTCGTATATGATATTTGCGCGCTCACCCTGAAGTGATGCAATCACGTGGGCAAATCTAACTTCCGTCGGGGTATTAAGTTTTAAACCTTCATTTGACCAATTTTGTTTTATTTGGTTAAGAGCATCGTATGCAGTGGGTGCACCGGGGTAATTTGCCATTCTGGTTCTTATCTGTTCTGATGGCTCTGAGAGTAAGGAGTTTCTATGTATCTCTCTGTGAATTTTTAATTCATTAATTAGAAATTTCCAATCATCTTCTGTGAATGAGGTGAGTTGCTTCTTTTGTTTTGCTAAATTTTCAGCTTGTTTCCTTGAGTTTAATATAAAGTTGTTAACTTCATTTGTGTCGTATACCCACTCAGGTGCATCGGTTGCAAAAGGAAATACATCGTTTACTTTTATACTCTCAAGACCAGATTTAACATAATTGCGATATATAGTTTTTAATATATTCGTATCTGTGATATTTTGCTCTATCATGTTTCTTAATAGTTTACCCGCAGATATGTGTATTTTTTTAAGCTCTTCCCCAACCTCTATTCTTTTATTTACATACTCATAAAATGTATTAAAATCCACTTCACTTTCTATGCTATCTATCATGTTGAACTTTAATAAATCATCTTTATATCCATGTATATTTATAATTGGATTGCCATTTACAAGCCTTTTGAATTTTTCACTATCAACTAATATGTTTCCAGGGTTTGTTGATTCCATTTCTGATAGTATCTTTTTAATAAAGTCAATATATGAAACAGTTCCATGTTTTGAACTGATGGTGTTTTGTGTTATAAAATCACTGGCAAATGTCCATATTAGTTTTCGCTTTTCATCATTATTGTAGTATTTTTCTGCAAGCATTAAAAATGATTGACCTAGTTTATAAGCATCAGCGGTAAATGTCTTTGTCTCTGTAAATTTTGGTAATTGTTCTTTAGCTGTCTGTCTTTGATATTCTATATATGCTTCTTTGCTGCCGGAGACTATCTCTTTGAAGAGTTGCTCACTCCCAGGCTTAAGTCCTTTGATTTCATGATGAATCAAAAAGGGATCAGTTTGCTGAGCAGATGAAAGTTTTGTGGCATCATGTGTTTCATCTCTATATAAATCGTTTACTACATATAGAGTATCTACATCTTTTATATCTATACCTAGTTCTTTTGATATTATTTGTTTAAACTTTCCTACTGTTTTGTTATATTTAGTTATCTTGTTTTCAGGAAAGGGTTTTATTATATTTTCCTCTATGTATTTGTTTAAAGGAGTTAGTTTGACTTTATATGCCGGGTCTTTTTCTTTTAGCTGTGTAATTACATCCAGCACCTTAATACTTTCAGCATTTGCGGCTTTATATGTTATAACACCGTCTTCTCCACTTGTTTTTGTTACTAAAAGCTTCTTGGTTCTACTGAGTAATGCTTTTAGATTCATATTTTGATCATCATATTTTTTTGCTATCCTAAGTATGCTTTGTTCTGGAATGTCAGGGTCAGTTGGTCTTAAATTATATTGTTTTAAAATCTTATCGAATTCTTCACTGATAACATCATTTGCCGTTAATACAAGCTGAACAATATCACCATCCTGGTCACCATAAAATACACTTTGTAATTCCGCTGATGTATATATCTTGTCTTCATGGGATTTGGAAAAGTTTTTTAATATCATTCTGGCTTTTTTAACAGTTTCAGGTGTTGCATTACTTTGTTTGCTTATCTCATTTAATGTCTTTCTGATCCAATCAACATTTTGATTACCTGTCGGATTATGAATTACTACTTCAACTGGGTATTGGGAATATGGTCCTATGATAGGGTTACGAACGAGAAGTCCACCAAGTTTTAATGGCTTGTCTTCTTTCATTGCCTGAGTTATTAAATCATAAGCCATTTGTTTGTCTAAGTTTTTAATCATTAAATGCTTTTGTTTCTTGATTAGATTTCGTATCTTGTTTTTCTTGATTTTCTCCAGTCTTCCCTTACTCAATGGTGATTTTGTTATTTCATATGTTTTTTTATCATACGGGCTTTCGTCTTGATATTCTTGTCTTATTCCTATACTTTCTAATACCTCCAGAGGGGAATCTATTGTTATATCTTTTATACTACGAATTCGTTCATGAATTGATTGTATGTCTTGCTTAGTTCTTTTTACATCTTTTTCAAGTTGTTCAAATGTGATTTCGTTGTTACCTGTAAGTATTCTTGCCATCATGGTCGGGGTAACGCCAACTTGCAAAGGTTTTAGTTTAGCGTTAGTTAATAACCCCTGAGCTGACAGTGGCATATTTATAGAAAACATATGTTCTATAAATTGAGAGTTTTTACCAGATGAAAACTTAGCCAGATTTTTCAAAAATTCCTGTGTGTCTTTTTCTATCTCCTGTTGTAAAGCATAGTATTTTTCGTCTCCTTTATTAAGAGTACGCATATAATCGAGTTTTTCTGCAATTTTATGTAAATACTCTGCTTGTTCATTTTGCATAGCTCTCATAGTATAGAAGGTTTGCATCTCTTTTGTTCCAACAGGATTGCCACCCTCTTCACTGAATGTGGCAAGTAGCTTAAATGTGTCATCTCTGTCGAAGTTGATTAACGGAACTAAATCCCCCTCTAAGTCACTGTTAAGTCTTACATTAAATGGAAGTTTTAAATATGTGAATTCATTTGCTTTTCTTGTATTTACATGTTTTGCTAATTCATGCATCAACTCAGATTTTACCATTATTACGCTATTGCCACCTATTCCCAGTTTATTCATTTGTTGTAGGTCATTTATACTCAGACTATCTTTAGATAACATGTTTTGTACTTCATCATTAAAACCGGCACTGCTTATGTTTCTTATATTATCTGATATAAATCTAAATTGTGCACTCTGTAGTTTTGCGTCGTTAACTATAATCTCTCTGTGCATTCTTGTAAGAAGGTCACCATCCTTAGTTGGATCGAATATATTGATTTTATATTCTCTGTTTCCTATTTTAATCTTTTTGCCTTTTTCATCTAGTGTGATACTATTTAGCAGCATTCTTTCTGGTGAAATGTATTTGTTTAATATATATGACATGTTGTGGTCAAGGAGTGTTGACATATATCTTTCCATATAGGCAAGACCTGTTTCTGTGAAAACACGCATAGACTCCTCTGTGAGTTTTACACCGTTAACAAAGCCATTTATAGTTCTATGTGTAGATGCAACAGCTGAGTTATCTATTTCACTCACCATATGTATAGCCGCCAATGGATTAAATGAGGATACTGCTAATTTACCGGGATCATCTTTAAAATATCCATCCATTATAAATGCAGGTATATAGTGTCTGGGTTTACCTATATTTATATCGCTTTTGGCATAATCTATGAGTTTATAGTTTATCGAATCTTTATCAATTTTACTGTTGATAAAGTTTTCGATTTCATGGATCTTTGAAACAAATACTCCCCAATTATTTGTTTTCAATGCCTCATCTATTAACATTTCAATTTCTATTGCTCTTTTCATTTCAGGTGAAGATTCGTTTATATTGTTTTTAAACTCTATACCAACATTGAAATCCTTATCTATATGTACTTTTTGTATACTATTGTATGCGTCCTCACCGAGCATATATTTTATAAATTCACCTGTAAAGGTTGTAATCTTATTATGTATTAACTGCTTTTTCTGTTGCCCTTCGGGGATATTGAGATTCTCCATTTGTTTCTTATATAGTTTACCAATATCATTTATGACCTTATGTATAAAACCGATACCATAGGAACCGGTATTATATCTTTTGAAGTTTTCACTGGTTGCTATAAAATCAATAGCAGCCTGTGTTTCTTTACTTTGTAAATCCAGTCTGTTTCTAATCTCTTGCTTTTGTATGTATTTATCTATAGATGATTTAGTGATTAGATCAAATATTGTGGATTTTGAGTATACCTCTTTGCTCATGAATTGTAACGGTTGATTTTGTGACATGATAAGTTTTACAGTATTTGTTTTACTGTTATCATAAACACCTGTTACAATACCGCTAAACGGAGCATATATTGGTTTGTTGCTCTCAGGTTCAAAACCAAGAAATTCTCCTTTTCTTATGTGAATATCGTATTGTTTTTCTGTTCCGTAATTTTCGTTCCATGTTTGTATAATACCTTTGACTTTCTTTGGTATTTTGTTATTTACACTTGTACTAAGTGTGATACCTTCATCCCTACGAATAGTAAAATCATCTAAATTAACTCTACCATGCGCTACATCTATAACAGCTGCTATAGAACCATCTGGTATAATATGGTTATTATCCCATATCATTAGCATCGAAGAGCGACGGATTGGTATTGTTTCTTTGTTCTTTGTAATCTCTTTTAAGATATTTGAAGATACTATTCCAAGTTTCACAGCTATGGATTTTGATGTTTCTTTTTGTATCTTACCTTTTGCTATATTTAATCTTGCGACAGTTTGGCTGCCATAGTAAGGATAAGGACCAATACCAAAGACCGGTAGATTTGATCCAGCTGCCGATTTTGTAAAGGCTGTTTCTGATATACCAGTAAAAGAGCTTTTGTGTTGTGTGTTTATATATTGTCCATCAGCTGTTTTTTCATATATAGGTCTACCTTCAAATGCTTGCAGGATTTTCTGTAATGCTCTTTTCTCCTTTTGTTTATATATATTTTCAGTGTAAGGGATAATATCTGAATATATAAAACTTTTACTTGCCAGACCTTTTATCGGGTTACCGGTTAGAATTACTCCTTTCTTTTGAAATACAAAGTTAATTGTATTTTGAATAATCTCTGCGACCTTTTCACTATGTGGTTGTGGATTTTGTCCAGCAGAAAACAGTTCACTTTGTTTGTTTGCAATAGTTGTAAGAACTCTTTCTATATTTTGTATAACCTCAGCATCGAAGCGTGGTTTATATAATATGTTTTCAGGAGAAAGCTGCGCTTCTGGTCTATACAACCATGTTCTTATACCCTCTTGAATTAAATCACCTTGATAATTAGGTAACGATACTTTAGCTATATGCCCATCTTTATCCTTTAAAGTCAGTTCAAATGTATTTCTATGGAGATCATTGTATTTGCGTGCGTAAACTATCTCTATATCGTGTTCAAGGAGTAGAGCGTGAAGACCTTTGTATTTCTTTTCAACTTCCGGCATTATTTTTGCTCTTGAGTATGCCATGTCGTTGGCCAGAGTATCGATTAGAATCTCTTTTTCTCTTTCTATTTGATTTATATCACGTAGACCATCTGCTGCTTCTTTTCTGATAAATTCATTTTCATCATCAAATTCACGCTTATAATAGTCGAAATCAATTTCCTTTTCTTGTGGCCAGGGATTATAATCTGTGAGTCTTTCAATTCCTATAGTTTTATGTGGTCTATGTTTTAAATTAGGAGTTGGAACACTTGATATAATGGGAATATAGGATTGTACATTGCCTTTTGCGGCAACACTAAGTTTTGTATATAATTCATCAAGGGATTGTATATCTCTTTGTAGTTTTTTAAGATAATACATTTGGGCTGCCACTACACCGATTGTAGTGGTGGACAATATTAGCTTTCTGAGAGCACTTTCTTGTTCGTCTTTTTGGAGTTTCTTTCTATAATCATACATATTACCATTATACCATATTCAGATATATGGTAATGGTATCACTTTTATCATCTATTATATTTACATTGTTTGTTATATTGGATAGTGCTTTTCTGATTTTACTCTGTATTGTGAATCCTTTGTTTAATTCATCAAATGTTCTTGATGGTTCAAGAAGATTTGAATAAACTATTTCGTTATTATATAATCTCATTTTCTGCAATCTATTCATGGTTGCCATTTGATTATACCAACCAAGACCGGCATCGTGAGCGTTTAATCCTTCTTCTTCGTAAGTTCTGATTGCCGGTATCTCAATAGGTACATTTGCATTATATATAGCTGAGCTTATATCGGGAATTTCTTGCTGCTGTATTTGTTTTCTTAATTTCTCTACTTCTATTTGTGCCATGTCTTCCATACCAACACTTTTATACAGTGCGGGTAGTGCATATTG
>ERZ795047.2520-NODE-2520-length-17353-cov-7.272228_pt1 | contig 17353 bp, 18 predicted proteins | sample MGYA00375131_ERZ795047 | MGnify/ENA primary metagenome ERZ795047 (study PRJEB30176, sample SAMN05720228) | activated sludge metagenome | isolation source: Anaerobic digester | place: Japan | collected 2015-05-20 ...
AAATCAGCCTCCTGCTGAATCTTTCTCCTCCGCATCCTAGCCTCTTCCTCGGTTATCATCCCTGCGTTGAGGTCGGCATCGATGCTCATCTGCTTGCCTGGCATGGCGTCGAGAGTAAACCTTGCCGCAACCTCGGCCACCCTGCCTGCACCGTTCGTGATCACGACGAACTGTATGATCACGAGAATGACGAAGATAATAAGGCCTACGATGTAGTCCCCTCCGACTACAAAATTCCCGAAGGCGTCTATGACAGACCCCGCATATCCACGCAGAAGTATGAGCTTGGTTGCGGAGACGTTAAGCGACAATCTCAACAATGTGCTCAACAGGAGCAGTGACGGGAAGACGGAGAACTGCAGTGGTTCAGTCATGTACATCGTGACCAGCAGAACTCCGAGGGAGAATGCCAGGTTGAGCGCGAGAAGCACGTCTAAGACGATTGGCGGAATGGGAACTATCATCATCAATAGGATGAGCAATACCATGGCGGCCATCAACAGGTCCCCGCTCTTCAGATACTGCCGCAGCAACGTGCGTCCTCCGCTTTGCCCGTCAGCCATTTCTCCCACCCCCTCCGTCCAAAATCATCGGGCCTTTGACAGTCTGTAGACGAAAGCCAATATTTCCGCAACCGCCCTGTACAGCTCGGGCGGAATCTCCTGCCCTATCTCTACTGCGCTGAATATCGCCCTCGCAACCGGAGGATTAGGAACAACAGGAACTCCCGCCTCCTCCGCAACCTCTCGGATTCGCTGGGCTATGAGACGCTGTCCCTTGGCCACCACAACAGGGGCATTCATTCTCTCCTGGTCATATTTAAGGGCCACTGCATATTCTGTGGGGTTCACAACCACCACATCCGCAGTCTTAACATCCTCCATCATTCGCCTCATCGCGATCTGGCGCTGGCGTTGCCTTATCCTGGACTTGACCATTGGGTCGCCCTCTTGCTGCCTTATCTCTTCCTTCAGCTCCTGCTTCGTCATGCGCAGATTCCGCTCCAGTTCCATCCTTTGGTATGCATAGTCGGCTACCCCGATTATGACGAACAAGACGGACATTTGCTTCACCACGTATATCCCTGCGTCTGCTGCAGTAGCTAACCCTTCGTCAATCGCCATGTAAGATGCCATCGTGATCTGCGGAATCATGGTCCGCAGCGCGAGATAACCCGAATAGCCTATAGCGACCGCCTTCACAGCCGACTTGAGCAGTCCCACGAGGGCTTCCTTGGAGAATATACGCCCCAAACCACTAATAGGATCAATCCTGCTGAACTTGGGAACCAACAGTTTTGGGGAAAACATGAACCCCACCTGCGCAAGGTTGACCACAAGTCCCACAAACATCGCCCCAAGCGCGACCGGCGCTGCAGCGATAAGGAAGGTGATCATCCCTTCCATCAACAAACTCATTGCGCCCACCTGAGAACAATCTGCGCTTCCCAGACCGCCAATCCTTGTGATCATGAAATTCGCCACGGTCTGCCCCAAAAAAGAGAAAGAAGACTCGAGAATCATGAGGCCGATTATGAGGCCGAGTGCGGCGTTAAGGTCGGCGCTCCGGGCCACCTGCCCTTCCTTTCGCGCCTCCTCACGCCTGCGTGGTGTCGGTTGCTCTGTCCTGTCCTCATGAGAAGGTTTAGCCAATCGCCCTCACCTCCCAAATCCGGCCTCGAGCTCCTCCACTCGCCCAGCGCAGCTCTGCCGGCTATGTACGGTCTCCAGACAGCAGACTAGAATGCCCTCATCAGCACGACAATAGCCTTTCGCAAGCTCGCAAACGCCGTAGCAGCGCACCCAACAAACCCCGGGATCGCCAGCCCAACAACTGCAAGACCAACCACTATTTTTGCGGGGAATCCGACCATAAGCACGTTCATCTGCGGAACGGACTTGGCCAGCACCCCCAACGCTATTTCGGTTATGAGCAAGCAAGCCACTGGGGGTAGCGACATCCTGATGGCAATCATGAAGAGATCGGAAAACCTTGCAAGCACCAGCGAAAAAAGCTCAGACGACATCCCGGCCCCGCCAATGGGAATCACCGAATAGCTACGCATCAGGGCACCGATAAGATAGTGGTGGCCGTCTACTGCCATATACACCATCATTGCCACAAGGTAATGAAACTGCCCCAGCAAGCTGACTTGCTGGCCGAATGAAGGATCTACTATATTTGCCAAACTGAAGCCGATCTGAGTGTCTATCATCTCGCCCCCATACTGAGCGGCCGCGAGAACCAGAAGCGATACGAACCCAAGCGTCGCCCCGACAAAAAGCTCTCTGGCCACGTCTGACGTCAACTCATACACATCAGTCGGCATTTCGAAAGGCGTCTGGGCCATCATGGGATAAACAACCAATGCACATGCGAAAGCAAGCCCTGCCTTTGCCCGAGCGGGCACACTGGCGTGCCCAAAAAGCGGTGCCAGGATGAACAAGCCTGTCATCCTCACAAGCACCAGGAAGAAAAGCAAAAACTCCCTTTCTGTGAATCCCAATGTGCCTTCAGCCACCTTAAGCACCGCCTGTATAGACTACTTTGCCAACAAAGGCAACATAGCGAAGACCTCGCGCGCAAACCCCGTGAGGGTGCTGGTCATCCACGATCCAGTCAGAAGCAATACTGCAGCGATGGCCAACAGCTTAGGAACGAAAGTGAGTGTGAGCTCCTGTATTTGCGTTGCGGCCTGCAGCACTGATACGAGAACTCCCACTACCAATGCGGTAAGGAGCACCGGCAAACTGACTTTAAATGCCACCGACACCGCCTCCGACGCCAGTGCAGCAACCATCGCCTCATTCATGTTCACCCCTCCAAACTCCCACCATGCTTACCTGGCCACACTTTCCACCAACGACTTCACAACCAATCCCCATCCGTCCACCAGCACAAACATTAAAACCTTGAATGGCAGCGAAACGAGGACCGGCGGGAGCATCATCATCCCCATCGACATCAAAACGCTCGCAACGAGCATGTCAATGACGAGAAATGGGATGAATATGACGAAGCCCATTTGAAATGCCGTCTTGAGTTCGCTGACCATGAATGCCGGCATTATCACATAGGTCGGTATGTCCTCCGGCCCGCCCGGCTTTGGCAATCCGGCAAGATCCACGAAGAGCGCGAGGTCTTTCTCCCGCGTCTGCTTGAGCATAAAACTGCGCAAGGGTGCTACCCCGCGGGCCATGGCTTCCTCCTGGCTTATGATGCCGGCCATGTAAGGCTTCAATGCCTCCTCATTTATCTGAGAATAGACAGGCATCATCACGAACAAGGTGACAAAGAGGGCCAGCCCGATCAGGACTTGGTTCGGCGGCACCTGTTGCGTGCCCATAGCATTTCGGACAAATGAGAGAACAATGACTATTCTGGTAAACGAAGTCGTCATCAAGAGTATTGCCGGCGCAATCGACAATACCGTTAGCAGAGCGATAATCCGCAGTGCTCCCGCTACTTCTGTCGGGCTCTCCGCGGCGTCCACCCCTATCCTTATGTTCGGGATAGGCATGGGCTGGCAGTAGGCCACTGCCGAACATGCAAGCGCTATCCCTATTCCCGCCATAATCGCCCCTATCCAAACAAGCGCTGTCCTTGCTGAGCGGGGTATCCGAGTCTCCAACCGGGCGCGTCTCTTGTTCATACAGCGTCCACCCCGCCTTCGCTTCCTCCACCATCCTGGCTGTCGGTGCTCTCCTCATCGGTTTGGCCATACAGGGCAGCGCTCAAGCCCCCATCGCCATCAGGCATGTCCCCTGTTCCCTCTTGGCCACTGCCGCGTGGCCATTGAACAATACTGATCCCGCCACGCCCCACGCCTATCAGCGCAATCTTGCCATCCACTTCAGCAAGGTGCAGATAGGAATCGGCGCCTAGGCGAGCGGTCTCAATGAGGCGGATGCGCCTTTCCGGGCCTGATACCTTTATCATCCCCGACGCACGAGCCTTCTTGAGAAGCCAAGCCACAAGATAAATGAGGCCCGCAACCGCTGCGAGGGCAAGCGCAGCGCGCAGGAGCAACATGGCCATACTCTCTTCCATTCCTATTGCACTGCTTTCTCCGGTGCCTTGACGAACTCCACGATCCTCACCCCGAAATTCTCCTCAATCACCACAACCTCGCCCCGGGCAATCAGCCGACCGTTGATGAGGATGTCAACATTCTCTCCTGCCGCCTTGTCAAGCTCGATTATGGACCCTGGCCCGACAGACATTATGTCCTTCACAAGCATGGTAGTCCGCCCGAGCTCGACCATGACCGGAAGCGGCACATCCATGAGCAGGTCCAGATTGTCGCCTTTCCCGCCTTCCATGCCGGGTTCGTCAAATGGCATGAACTGGACGGGCTGTACATTTGCCTGTTCCTCCTGCACCTGCTTGGATGATCTCACTGCAGACTGAGCCGACTGGTTTGAGTGTGACGCCTCCGGAACCTCAGGCGTCAGATCAAACTGAGGAACAGCATCATCATCAGTCTGCATGTCGTCCCACGAGAATTCACTCATGACATTCCCCTCATTTCTACGTAGACTCTACAGTGCCAACGATCTGGATTGCGTAATTCTTCCCGACAAGCCCCGGAATCGCATGAAACTTCGGGCTGTTTCCGATCACAACTGTGAGAGGGTCGAAGGCATGCTCATCCAGTTTAATAACATCGCCCGTCTGCAGTTCCAGCATCTCGCTGACGGTGATCGACGCCCTTCCCAAACAGGCCGCAATGGGAACCTTTACTCCCTCGAGCCCAGCGCTGATGGCGTTGGCCGACTTTTCGGAACTGATCTTGGTGCCTTTCTGATACCACTGCTGGGCACTGAGCTTCTGAAGCACAGGCTGCAACGTGGAATGCGGCATGCAAATGCTCATGGAGCCATTGGCTTCTCCCACCCTGATCTCGAATGAGATGACGCACGTGGTATCGTTTGGCGAAACTATCTGCGCGAACTGTGGATTGGATTCATATGCATCGATATGGGGATCGAATCTCACCATAGGATCCCAAGCGTCTTTCAGATCGTCCATGGCCCGATCCACCATCGCGCGGACAAGCTTCTCCTCTATTTCAGTGAGCTCGCGCACTCGTCCCCGTACACGTCCGGGGCCGCCCATGAGCCTGTCTATCATTATGAAAACTATGTACGGGTTAAATTCTATTATGGCCTGTCCGTCAAGGGGCTCCGGTGTAAAGACATACATGACTGCCGGCGACTTCAGAGAGCTTAGGTATTCATCGTATATACGCTGTTGTACATCGATGAGCGTCACCTTCACCGGCGTGCGCAAATGCGCTGAAAGCGTCGTTGAGAGGTAGCGCGCGAAGGTCTCGTGGAGCATGTGAATTGTTCTCAGCTGCTCACGGGAGAATCTGTTCGGACGCTTGAAATCATAAACCGTGTAGCTGACACCATCCGACAGAGCCCCACGATGTTCCTGATCCTCTTCCTCGCTTTTCGAAAACTGCGCGAGGAGCGCATTTATCTCCTCTTGTGTCAAAACTTCGGCCAATGAAACCAACTCCCGGATCTATTGGACAACAAATTCACTGAAAAATACCCTTTTCACATCTGCTTTCGCAATAAGGCGGGCGACGGCCTCGACTAATTCGGCTCTCAACGCGTCCCTTGGCTCGCCCGGTTCGAGCTCCTCCAAGGTCTTGGATGAAAGCACATCTATGATCGCATCGCGAAGTAGCGGCACCTTTCCCGCCGCCTCCGTTACTCCCGCTTTATCATCGAACTCCACAGTAAGCGTGCACTTCAGGAAACGGTGGCCATTGGTATCAGCTATGTTTACTATAAACGTGTCAAAGGTGTACTCGGGGCCAATCTCGTCTCGATCCGCGTTCGTCTGTTCGGTCTGCGCCATCTCAGACGCGCCGCTTTCCGTGCCCGGCGCCCGTCGCGCAACAAGACAGTATCCGAGGATTGCTCCGACCAGCAGTGCCGCAACTGCAAACGTCGTCTTCCGCTTGCTTTTGAACTTTCTCTTGTTGCCATTCTCAGCTTTTTTCATTCCATCACATCCCCGGAATATCAGTCACATCTGACGCAATAATGAGTATATCGACACGCCTGTTCAATTCCCTGTTTGCATATGATGTATTCGGAAGCACGGGGCGGTACTCGCCATAACCCGCAGCCGAAAACCGCTTCGGGGATAGTCCCAGTTCCTCAATAAAATAGCGAACGACAGTCGTCGCGCGCGCCGTAGAAAGCTCCCAGTTGGTCTCGTATTGGGCTCCACGGCGGAGCGGCACATTGTCGGTGTGCCCTTCAACTACGACCTCATTCTGTATGGGCCCGATGAACTTCGCCAGATCGCGCAGAAGCATCCTGGAGTCGGGCCTCAGTGTCGCCATGCCCAAGTCGAACAGGACCGTGTCTGTGAATCTGATCAGAAGCCCCCTCTTGTTCATCTCAACGTGGACCTTGCCGCGAAGCCCCTTTTCTTCGAGATACTCTTCCAACTGGCCCTTGATGATCACCAGATCCGTGCGGGCCTGCGACATGGTATCGTCACCTATCTGCGACGGGTCATCCGGAGGAATGGGCATCTCTCCCGGCTCCAATAAAGCCGGGCCCCCGCTCAATACGCCCAACGCGCCCTGGAGAGAAATCAACGCCTCTCTGAACCTTTGCATGTCGATCGAAGAGAAAGCAAAGAGCATGATGAAGAAGGTCAGAAGGAGCGACATCAGGTCGCTGTAGGTCGTCATCCAAGAAGGCTGCGACCCTCCCGACTCATCATTTCTCTTGCGCCTCCTCATAGCGTTGTGCCACTCCCTCCTGTGTCTTCCGCCATCTCCCGCCGGGACCTGGCGCCTCCGCGCCTCATCCCAGCCCGTTCTTGAGCTCGCAGTCTATCCTTGGGTGCCAAAAACCCCATGAGCTTCTCTTCTACGATACGCGGGTTCTCGCCCGACTGTATCGAGAGGATTCCTTCGAGCATCATCTCACGCAAGCGTATCTCCTCGGCGCTTTTCACACCAAGCTTAGTAGCGATAGGACCTGTGACCAAGTTGCCTATCACAGCGCCGTACAAAGTGGTGATAAGAGCCACCGCCATGGCGGGGCCTATGGTGCTGGGCTTATCCAGAGTGCGAAGCATAAGAACGAGGCCGATCAATGTCCCGATCATCCCGAAGGCCGGAGCATATGCCGTCATGGCGTCGAATATGGCTTTGCCGTTTCTATGCCTGTCCTCTATATAGGCAAGGTCAGTCTCTAGAATATCTCGCACCAGTTCCGGATCTGTGCCGTCGACAATTAGCTGAATTCCTCTTTGCAAAAACGGGTCGTCCGTCCTGTTCAGGCTGTCTTCAAGGGCCAGGAGCCCCTCTCTTCGCGCCATTTCCGCCAGATCAACCATTCCATCGATGATGACCAACGGATCCTCCTCTTCAGACCTGAAAGCGATCTTTATCATCTTGGGGATATCTTTGAGCTGCTCCGCCGAAAAGCTGATTATCACAGCACCCAGCGCTCCTCCCACAGTTATCAGGACCGATTGAATATCCCAAAACGGCCTGAGCCCAGCATCGCTTTGCATGAGCGCTATGAGAATACACGCTACTCCCAATATAAACCCTATAACAGTCGCACTATCCATTTGCCTACCTCGTCTGCTTCTCCGCTGAATCCCTGACAATCACTGCCCGACGGTTAATAAGGCGGTGATAGCGGATAATCATGTCAACCACTTTCTCCACTGATTCTTCCACTATGAGTTTGGTGCCATTAGTGAGTGTAATCACAGTATCGGGGGTAGCGGCTATCGTCTCGATCAACTCCGCATTAATATGTATCGGCGATCCGTTCAATTTGGTTACCTTTATCATTCAACAAGGCCCCCTTGTACACTACTCGCATCAGCAGAGGCACAGGGGGGAGAGGGCTAGACTCTGCCCGATCCCCCTCTCCCCGCCTCAATGCTTCTTGCCGGCACGTGTAACGTCACAACCTGCCAACGATTATCTCTTCAGTGCCAAAAGCTCCTGAAGCATCTCGTCTGCGGCAGTTATCACCCTCGAATTAGCCTGGAAACCGCGCTGGGTTATGATCATATCCGTGAACTCCCTTGCAAGATCGACGTTGGACATCTCAAGAGTCGTCCCCATTACAGACCCGCGCCCGCCTGTTGTGGCCTCGCCAAGCTGCGGGCTGCCGGAGTTCGTCGTAGCCGCAAACATGTTGTTTGCCTGTCTTGTCAGGCCCTCCGCGTTTGCAAAGGAGGCCAGCACCATCTGGCCTATGATCTTGTACTGTCCGTTGGAATATACTCCCGTGATTATCCCCCGGTCATCGATATTGAACGTCTCCATGGTGCCTGCGGCATAGCCATCCTGAGTGCTCCAGTTAACAGAACACGCTTCCCCAAACTGGCTCAACGCCGTAAAATCCAGGTTCACTTTGAGGTCTGCTGCACCCCCCGCAGGAGTGAACGTTATCGTTGGGGCTGCTGGGTCTTGACTTGGATCTTGGCCCCTCACCACGGCGCCGTTTTCATCAAAAGTCACCACGCCCGTTCCTACACTTGGAATCTCGCCTGTGTCGGAATCGAGCTCTCCATATCTGGCAGTCCACGTCCACGCTTTGTCCCCGGTCTTCTCAAACTCCAATATGAGCGTGTGCTGAATGCCAAGTGAGTCATAGATAGGGACAGAAGTGCTGTGCAAGGTTCCAACATCGCCTTCGGCATTGAGGTTTCCGACAAACGTGATTCTGTCCGTAGCTTTGGCACTCATGCTGGTTCCCAGCGGAATTCTGAGTCCCTGTATCTCACCGCTCCGGTCGATTGTCCCTTTGGCATCGGCCATCCATCCCTGCACCATGAAACCAGTGGACGGATGGGTGAGGTTTCCTTCAGCATCTATCTTGAACGCTCCATCCCTCGTAAACATCAAGCCTCCACTGGAATCGCGGACCACAAACAATCCGCTGCCTTGGATGGCCATATCAGTCAGCCTTCCAGTGTATTCCAGGTTTCCGGGGGTAAACACGATATCGATCGACCTTGTGGAAACCCCCATGCCAACCTGCATCGGATCGACCCCTCCCCTGCTTCCAGTAGGCGCCATTGAACCCCTCATGGTCTGGGAGAGCATGTCCTGGAAGGTTGCCCTTCCATACTTGTATCCAACGGTGTTGACATTGGCTATGTTATTGCCGATCACGTCCATGCGCACCTGATGAGCGCGGGTTCCGGACACGCCGGCAAACATTGAACGCATCATTCACGTTCGACCTCCATATCTCTTTTTTCCGCAGGCCGTCTCAGTCCCAGACGGTCCAGGGCTTCCTCATAGAGGTCCGGCCCAAATTAGCGGATCTAGACTATCACCGCAGAATCGATATTGGTAAACACGTTCTCCTTGAGGTGTTCGCCATCGACTGCAGTGATGACTGTGCGATTTCTCACGCTTACGACGAATGCCTTGTCGTCCAAAAGGATTAAAGATTCTCGCGCACCCTTGGCAGCTGCCCTGCTCACGCCACCCTCCAGCCTCGAAAGGTCCTCTTGTCCCAGATCTATCCTGCGGGCGGCCAGCCTGGAGCGTGCATGAGCTGAGAATTTGACTCCGCCTGGAGACAGCTGTTCTGCGAGCACATCCTGGAAGGTTGCTCCCGCGCCCCTGGCTAAGGGCACCTCAGTTCCCGCTGGCGCCGGCCTGTCCGGTCGCACCCCGGAGATACCCGGGGTCATACCGCGACCAGCTATCATGTCTGTCCTGTCCACTGTCATCTGTCGACACCCCTAAGATATCTTCGTCACATACGCCATGTTGATCCGCATGTCCCCAACTACCAGGTAAGGCAATCCTCCGATTACCTCCACCGAGTCCACGTGCCCTTTGACAGGCATGTCGTAGCCGGGAATCCATGCCTCGATATCTTTTCCCACAAAGGACCCGGCCTCTGCAATCAGCTGCCTGCACATGAGTTCCTGCACTGAATAACTTAGATTCTGAACTTCCTCCAAGAGGGTGAACTGGGCCATCTGCGCCACGAACTCCTGATTTGAAGATCCTTCGCCTATGTCAAGGTTTCTCATTTGTGTAATCAGAAGCATCAGGAACTCGTCCTTACCCAGGGTTTTCCTGGGAGTGTTCTCCGGAGGAACCGCATATGTCCCTACGCTCGCAGCTCTGGAAGTGTACAATCCTCATCCCCCCTTCAAGCAAAGTAGTCGATCCTTCCATGCCCGGATCTTGCATAAGCCGCAGCAAGCTCGATCTCCTGCGGCGCGAGCTCATTTCTATGGGAGTTACAGAACCACTCTTCAACAGGCGCGTAGTCCTTGCGTCCCCTGCGCCCGCCGCCTGCGAAAGCCGCGGCAGCGTACTGTCCTTGCGTCCACTCCCGCGCGCCCTCAGACGCAGAGTGCGATCCCACCGATACTGAGAGGTCCGCCAGATCAATGCCACTCTCTGCGAGAAGGACTTTGAGATCTGTCCCATGTTCTTCTATGTACTCCCCAACTTCACTATCGCCCACGCGAATCGTCGCCGTGCAGACTCCGCCCTGGACCCTTATCCTTATCCGAACCTCTCCAAGGCTGTCAGGAACGAGCTTCGCCCTGAACTCTCCGGATCCAACGCCGCGCCTGGCTTCAATGTGGGCAGCTATCTGCCGCATCATCGAACGGCCAGCCTCATCTGATATGCGGTTTCGTCCATCTATGGGCACGCCTTCTGTTGGTGCCGCGCCTGTGTTGACTGCTTCCAAGTTCGCTACCAGCCCTTCAAACCCAACAACTCCATTGTCGGAATGGCCGATCTGCTCAGATCCGGATTGTGCCGACTCCCGCCTTGGTTCAAAGACGACCTCGCGACTGCCGTGCGATCGCTCTCGCGAACGGGCATCCGATTGCATGTCCGAGCTTGTATTATCCCGCCTCATAGTCACATCCGGCTCCGGTACACGAACCCGCAGTACACTCTCGCCATCAGCAGCATCGGCGCCATCCGCTTCCTCCCTCGCTGCCAGGCTTTCCTCTCCCTCGTCCATCCCGCTTACGATGTTCTGACGCCCTGCAGGTCTCACCCCAAACCCATCGGATTTGATTAGCCCGGCATCGGATGTCGCTCTCTCTGCCATCGACTGAGAGTCGGCTGTCTGAATCCGCCGAGCCTCAAGTTTTGATCCCGCAGTGCTTACCACGGTCTCCGCCTCACTGTGACGTCGAGAAGAAACCCCATGTCCAACTCGTGCCTTGGCACCCGATTCGACCTCTGTCAACTCGGCCCTTTCCGGCTTCCCTTCATCAGCGCCCCCGATTCCTTTGGGATTAGACGTGCCCGCCCAATCGACTCCGTCAGAGCCATGGCTCACGCCTTCCTGCTCCACGCCCATGGGCCTTTCCTCTGCTAAACGGCTGTCGATGCCTCGGCCCCAGACCCCGCTGGTCATTCCCAGGCCGACACCTCCCCCGCTCGGAGCAGAAAGGCTGGCTTCCGGATCCGCGGAAAACCCGCCAGCAACAGCATTACCCGATTTCGGGGCTATGTCTTCCGTTGGGGCTGCGATTCTCCCGCTGCCATCGGCGACTCGGTCTCCAGGACGCTCCATAGCGCCCACCCGCGCGTTTTCTTCAGACACATCGCCTACGAACGATCTCGCCGTGATTGGGCTACTGTCCCGCATCTCAGCCGAAATCGCGTCTCTTTCGATGGCCGAAAAGAATGCATCAGCTGTCGATACCTCAGTCTTCCAGAGACTAGCCGTTTCATCGCTTTCAGCGTCGGGAACCCCCCGAACAGAGTTTTGCCCTTGGTTTGCACGCCTTTGCAGTACTGCCTCGCCATGCGCATCCGCACGGCTAGAGCTTTCATCCATTGTCTCGCCTTTCTGGCCATCTCCTTCGGACTGACCCGCAACGAGATGAGTTATTGCCATCTCTGCATTCCGGCCCAACTCGCTGAGGCTGTCCACTGTCCCAGTGTGTGCCATAGCCCCTTCGCTTGCTGCACTGCTCACATTGCGAAGATAGGCAGGTTCATCTGTTGCCCCCGCACTCATTCCGACTTCGGAATCCGCTATGTCGACCTGAAAGTCATCTCCTTGGAGGTTTGCAAAGAACGCGTCCGTCGACACTCCTCTTTCCCAGGCTCCGCCCGTATCGGCGCGGTCAATGCCGAAGGCTCCTTCGACAGATGCTTCTCCTTCACCCGTCGGCCCTTTTGGGGATGCAGCACCGCGCTCATGCGTGCGCCTGACGCCTACGTTAGTTTGGGCAGCCTTACGGCCATCAGTTCCCCCTCTGTCATCAGCCTGGATAGGCGTTGCCGTCCTCACATTCTCCCATATCCTACTGCGGTTTCCAGACGTGCCACCGCCCATCATGGCCCCGTGAGATCCACTGCCATTCTCGCCAGCGCGGAAATGGTATCTGTCTACATTCACCGTCGGCGTTTTCCCGCTGGTTGCTGCCTGTTCGATGCCCCCGCGCTGAGCTGGGCGCTCCGCCATTTCCATCTGCACAGTTCTGCCCCGTCCACCCATGCTCCCAACAGGCATCGCGCCCGATAGGAACATGGCGGACTCTACATCATCCAGAAGAGCCGCGCGACCGTCAAGTTCCACAACGCTCCAGAAGCCCGACCCGGCGCCAATCCGGGCATGCCCGATCTTGTCTGCTCCTCCGCCCATCAGCGGAATGCCAGATATAGACTTGGGTTCTGCCTGACCCTCACCATTAGCTGCCTCTTGAATGGAGCCATCGGAAGGAACATCATCCACCCGCCTGCTATCTGCTGACCGAACCCGGTCACCGCCTGCCATTGTGGCACATTGCATACCGTCTGATTGTACAGACTTCGTCGATTCCTCGCCCATGACAAGCTCGCTCGGGCCAGCTGGCGCTAGCTCGCCGCCTTCGCCGGTTGTGACACCTTCCTTGGCCTCACGTATCACCGCACCATCAACCCTATCTCCTGAAGCATAAGATCGAGCATGCTCGTCCCTGCTTTCCATAGGATCTACATCCCGACCTAGCTGGGCCCGGACAACGCCATCATCGCAATTGCCCATAGCAAGCTCAGAAAACCCGTCTGTGACCGATGCCGCATCATCGATTCCTTCCTCATATCCAAGCGCGCTATCACGCGCCGCATCGACGCGTGCGGGTCCAACACGAAAGCCCCGTGTTTGATCACCAGGAACGTTCGTCTCTCGCGATGTGTCAACTATCGGCGCCGGTAACTCTATTGCCACAGCCACTCCCACAGTCGGCCCTAAAACCGGCTCCATAAGATCCGTCCTCGTGAAAACGGAACTTTCGCCATCAGGCTCGTCTTCATCCTGCGCGCCATCTTCAGCTGCAGGGCGGATATCATCGGTCGAATCCAACCTCAGCTTTCCAAGAGCCTGAGCACCCACTTTCCGGGACGCGACAGACGTCTCGTCTCTGGCCGCACCCTCCAAGACAGGAGCATCCTTCTGTCCATCTGCCCTCTCATGCCCGCAGCGAGCCAGGCGCCGGGCGACCGTCAATGCAGCTTCTGCTTCGCCTGGCATTTCCGAAGAGATCTCCTGCAGCACCCAGAGGAATTCCAGTGAACTGCCAGGCGCCCTCGCGTCCCCACCCGGTCCACGATTGCAGCCCACGTCCAAAGCGGCCGCAAGCCCCAGAAAGCGGGCTGAATCCGGGCCGTCTCCCACGCCTCCCAGCTCGCCAGGGATTTTATAGGCAAGACCCACCTTCATACCATCCATCTTGTCTATCACCTCCCTTCACCCTCATATCCAACGTGTCCAGGGCGCTGGCTTTTCACCTTTGTCCCTGCCGCATGCGGCAGTCAGCCAATAATCAGAGCCCCGTCCACTTCTTTGACCTTCCATGCCTTGTAGTGGCCAACTCATCCGTTTGCTTTTGCTCAAGACGGTTGATATCGACCATATACTGCTCGTACTCCTTCTCCTTGAGCTTCTCCACTATCTTGCGGGCCTTCATTCCATCTACAACGCCCGTCCTCTTCTCTTCAGACGTAAGATGGAGCGTTGCAACGAGGTCGTTCTGCTCCAGCATCGCAGTTCTCAATCGATTCAAGTATCGTTGGCACGCGGAGACCTCTGCCAAATCGACATCGTCCCGAGCAGCCTCAGCCATCTCGGACTGCCCTTCCCCGAAATTCCACTCCATATCCGCCAATACCTGGCGGGCCTCGAGCTCGCGCGATTGGGCCTTGGCAAATTCCTGCTTTGCCTGGTCTTCCAGGCGTCTTCTATGATCCAGGACCGGTTGCAGTTTGAAAGTAAAAGTGTCCATGCCGATCCCCCTATCCCACAACTGTAATCAAACCTTCTACAGCCTCGTCGAACGAAACCTTCTCCCCCACGCCCTGCCTGAGATAGGCATTGAACCCGTCTATTGCGGCAATCGACTCATCTATCTTCGGGTTCGATCCTGCCACATAGGCCCCGATATTTATCAAATCCTCCGCCTCTCGGTATGTGGCTAGTAGATCGCGGAACCTTCCAGCAGCCGCCCGCTGCCCAGGAGAGACAATATTGTCCATTACTCGGCTGACGCTCCGGAGCACATCGATGGCCGGGTAGTGGTTGGCGTCAGCAAGTTTGCGCGAAAGGACTATGTGTCCGTCAAGAATGCTTCGAACTGCGTCGGCAATCGGTTCAGTCAGGTCGTCACCGTCCACGAGCACCGTGTAAAGACCGGTTATCGTCCCCCGCTCGCTAGTCCCCGAGCGTTCAAGCAATTTTGGAAGCAGCGCGAAGACAGAAGGAGTATATCCTTTGGTCGCCGGCGGCTCGCCGATGGCCAGCCCAACCTCGCGCTGAGCCATGGCAAAACGGGTTACCGAATCCATCATGAACATCACATTGAGCCCCTGGTCACGGAAGTATTCGGCGATCGCGGTAGCCACCATGGCTCCCTTTATTCTGACCAGCGCTGGAGTGTCCGAAGTTGCCACAACCACCACAGACCTGGCCAATCCTTCTTCCCCGAGGTCTCCTTCTATAAACTCGAGGACCTCGCGTCCGCGCTCTCCCACCAGCGCAATCACGTTTACATCGGCCCTTGTATTCCTGGCGATCATGCCCAACAGAGTACTCTTGCCCACCCCGCTCCCTGCGAAGATTCCCACACGCTGCCCGCAGCCGCACGTGAGCAATCCGTCTATAGCTCGAACCCCGAGGGGCAGCGGCTTCGAAATCCTCGGCCTCAAAAGGGGATTCGGTGGGGAACTCGACACAGGGTATTCAGACACAGTGTGGATCGGCCCCAATCCGTCCATGGGCCTCCCAAGCCCGTCCAGAACCCTCCCTAGAAGCTCATCACCCACGCGCACAGTCAGGAAATTGCCCCCCGCCACGACCTCGCTTCCCGGCTCAATTCCAGCCATCTCTCCCAGCGGCATCAAGAGAAGCTTGTTCTCACGGAACCCCACCACCTCAGCCGTCACAGGCAAAGTGGCGTTTCGAGGGTATATGGAGCAAATCTCTCCGACCTGCGCATGGGGCCCGTCTGATTCGATCACAAGGCCAATAACCTGTGCCACTCTTCCACGCTGCTTGATAGTGTCAAGGCCTTTAAGCTTTGCATGGTATCTACTAAAATCTATATCCCTGGCCAGATCGGACGCAATGTGATCAGCGCACATGTCCTGCTTCCTCCAAGAAGGATCGCTCCACCTCGCGGAGCTGCTCATCTATTCTGGCATCCACCGACCCAACTTCCATTTCAATCACACAGCCACCACGCTCGATCCTGGCGTCTTCAACAATCTCCAGGCTGCGAAGATCGGGGGAAAGTCCGATCAACTCGTTATGTGCCCGGGCAATCACCTCAAGATCAGCAGGTGAAACCCTCATAACCACTGTCCTGGCCCCTTCAGTTCTTCGCACCGCCTCACGGACCATGCAAAGAACAGCTTCCGGATCCTCATCTATCGTTTTGCGGACAAGCTTCTCAGCCACTGCCACAGCGAGCTTCGCCACCTCGCACTCGCATCCGCTCACCAAGGCGTCGGCCGCCGCTACTATTGAATCGGCAACAGAATCTATCGTGTTCAGAGCCTCAGCATAGGCCTCCCGGACCTGGGCAAGGCCCGCAGCCTGCCCCAACTCGTATCCTTCCTTCTCAGCCCGCTTTGCAATACTCTCCGCTTCAGCCTTGGCATCCTTAAGAATCAGGTCCGCCTCCCGCCGAGATCTGGCGATGATCTCTTTGGCCCGGGCCTCAGCCTGCTCTATCGCAGCCTCTCCGTCCGCCTCGGGCACGAATTCTTCCTCATCCGAGGCGACAAAGGATAGTTCAGGCCTGTCAGTTGGCACGCAAAATGCGGGAGAAGCGACAAGAACGTCGTCTATGAGTGTCCGCTTTATCACCTTAGACAATCACTTCGTCCCCCTTCTCGCGTATGGCGACGATCTGCCCGGCCTCTTCCATCTTTCTTATGACTGCGACAATCTTCATCTGCGCCTCCTCAACTTGGCGGAGCCTTACAGGACCGAGATACTCCAACTCCTCTTGGAGCATTGTTGCTGCCCTTTCCGACATGTTCCGCATGATCTTGTCCTTCACCTCATCCGAAGCAGCTTTCAAAGCCAAAGCAAGGTCCTTGGAGTCTATCTCCCTGATGATCATCTGCACGTAGCGGTCTTCCATGAACACGATGTCCTCGAAGACGAACATGAGATTCTTGATCTCTTCAGCAATCTCCGGGTTCTCTTCCTCGAGCCTTTCGAGAATGACCTTTTCAGTGGAGCGGTCAACGTTCTGCAAAACCTCCACCAGCGACTTGACGCCGCCAGCAGCCTGAAACTCCTGCGTTCCGAAGGTAGTCAGTTTTCGTTCGAGCACTTCCTCGACTTCCTTGATCACCTCGGGCCTTGCGCCCTCCATCTGGGCCACCCGAAGCGCCACATCCGCCTGGAGATCCGGGGGAAGCGCCGACAGAACCAGCGCCGCCTGATCTGGTCTGAGGTGGGCAACGACCAAGGCTATAGTCTGCGGGTGCTCGCCCTCTATAAAGCCGGTGAGCTGCTCAGGGCTGACATTGCGCGCAAAGGCAAAAGGCGTCACGCGCAGATTGGCCGAAAGCCTGTTGATGATCTCCATGGCCTTAGCCGTACCCAACGCCTTCTCCAGAATCTGTTTCGCGTAATCTATTCCGCCCTGGGCTATGTACTCCTGAGCGAGAGCCAGCTGGTAAAACTCCTCCAGGGCGGTCTCCTGCTGTTCAGGCGTGACCTTGCCAAGCGTCGCTATCTCCAGCGTCAGTTGCTCAATATCATCGTCCTTCATGTGCTTGAGAACGGATGCGGCAGTCTCAGAATCGAGAGACACCAGGACTATAGCTGCCTTCCGCCTTCCGCTTGCCGCG
>ERZ795047.2537-NODE-2537-length-17252-cov-4.652149_pt1 | contig 17252 bp, 16 predicted proteins | sample MGYA00375131_ERZ795047 | MGnify/ENA primary metagenome ERZ795047 (study PRJEB30176, sample SAMN05720228) | activated sludge metagenome | isolation source: Anaerobic digester | place: Japan | collected 2015-05-20 ...
CGCTTCGCCAGGGACGCCGCGATGTAGGCGGCCATGCAGCCGACGGCCAACGCCGTGAGGAGGCTGCCGAGCGCGCAGGCGAGCATCGGCCATCCCTGGTCCATCACCTGGGCCACGGACCCGCCGGTCTGGATCAGGGTGGTTATGGCATACATGTAGTCCGGGATCTCCAGGTCCAACCATACCTGGAGCGTGATGAGCGCCGCGCACGCGCCCACCAGCGCCCATTCCCTGGCCTTGAGGTATCTTAGGATCATCTTGCATCAACACCGTTCGATGGGCTGGTCCCCGCGGACCCGCTGGGGTCCCTGGGGCGGAGTTCTCCGCTCAGCTCTCGCCCTCCCTTTCCAGCTCTCCCTCGAGCTCCTTGATCTGCCCATCCAGCATGGCCAGGTTGGCAAGCATGGCCTTCCGGACCTCCCGTAGCTCCTCCAATAGCACCTCGGGAGGCCTTTCCTCGGGGGGGATGAACTCCTCCACCTTGCCCTTCCGCCTGAGGTAGGCCCGGCCGATGATCTCCGTCGTCCGGGCCATGAAAAGCACCTGGGAGGTCATGCCGGCCAGGGTCTCGTCCAGCCAGGCCTGCCCCTCGGGGCTCAGGGAGTAGTGGTCCTTTCCCTCGATGTTCCGTACCGTCAGGAGCCCATGTTCCTGCAGCCGGCGCAGAGCCGGATATACAGCCCCCGTCTTCGGGACCCATACCCCGTCATACTCCTCACGCAGGACCTTGATCAGCTCGTACCCGTACATCGGCCTCTCCGCCAGTTCGATCATCATGATCAACTGCGAGGGGCTGATGCGGTTGCCCTTGTACATGTGCGGCTTGCCTACCATGCTGTACCTCTAGGTAGATATCTACTAGGTAGAGCGGTACTGCAGAACCCTTATTTCAATCCATTTGTCCGCTTGGAGGCATGTTTTAAATCGGGGGAGGCTTTTGGTTGGAACATGGACCTGACCTTCGAGGAGATCCCCGAGGACCTCTGGGAGGACTGGGTATGGCTCGTCTCCCCGGCCGGGCTCATGTGGGCGGTGGAGGAGGCCGCCCAGCCCCTGCTCAGCACCCCTTACCTGTTGACGCCCATCTACACGGTCAACATGCCCAAGATGGTGCTGTTCCACATGGCCTGGAGCGGCGACTTTGACATCGACGGGGATGGGAAGGTGCGGACCGAGGAACCGTATCCCCCGGTACGGATGGACGCCGACATCGCCCTGAGGGGGCTGCTGTTCCTGCTGCGCAACTATCCATTGGTCCTTCGCTGGAAGCTCGAGCCTGATAGGCTGGCATCGCTTGCCCCCAACGTCTGGGACGACGTCCTCGAGCCGCCCGAGGCCCTTTGGCATGTGCCCCCTGAGCTCGAGGGGGAGCCTGTGGACTTGGAAAACATTTCCATCGAGTTCTTCAATCCCTTCATACAATCGCTGCGGTTCAGGGGGGTGCACCGCTCGCTCATCGGGGTCGTTTCCCCCATGCGGAGCATCGCCCGGGCCACCGCCGCCCTCGTCCCAGAGGCGGAGAGCGATTGGAGGGAGGCAATGGCCATGGCCATTCAGGAGCTGGAGCGGCGAGGCCTCATCGAGGCGGTGGACGCCGGGCTCTACCGCTTCACCGAACGGGGGGCCAGGATGACCGCCACGGAGCCTGTGTCCGACTGCCTTTGCTGCCGCTGCCGGATCGAGGAGGTTGTGGAGTATGAGCTCGGCGGGGACGAGGACTGAGCGGCGGTGCTATAGACGTAGGCCCCGCGGGGATGACCCAAAGCCCCTTGGGCGGGGACCGTGGTCACAAGGAATATTTTGAGCCCTGAGAGGGTTCGAGTGCCAAGCTTTATCAGGCGATACAATATTTGGCGCCTTGGTCAGCAGATGAAGCTTTGGGACTTCGGCAGGGTAAAGGACGGGAAGGTCAGGATAGGGGACAAGGTCCGCAGGCGGTTAGGCCTAGAGGACGGAAGCCAGGTCTACTCCACCCTGTTCAGGTACGAACAGGACGGGGCCCGGGGGCACGAGATCGTCCTGTCCACGTTCGGCCCGGAGAACTATCGGGAGCTCTGCAACCTCACCTTCTACATGATCGACGCCCCGGGGGCCTGCGCCCAGGCCGCCAAGTTCCTCGCGGACCGCAACGTGGACATATTGAACTCGGTCTCGGTCAGCATGACCTGCGGCATCTCCATGGTCTGGAGGATGCTGGTGGACCTCTCCTACTACGGGGACTCGACGCAGCTCATGGAGGACTTCGCCTCGGTGAGACGGGCCAGCCCGGCCGCCCTCTCCAAGGTGGAGGGGCTGGAGATCAGCCATTCCCATATCAGCGACCGCTACACCAAGGGCATGACCGGCCCGCAGCCCGGGCGCATCAAGGTCAAGCCGCTGCGCAAGGTGGCCCGCTCCCCTTCCCTTATCAAGGACGAGAGCTTCACCATTCCCAAGGACTACCTGGAGCAATTGGAGGGCGTGAGGGACGGCACCCCCGTCATGATGGTGGGGGACGTGGACTCCTGGGTCCTCTCCATATCCTTTTTGCCGGAGGACTGCCATCTGGCCGAGTTCTCCTTCGAGATCCCGGACAGGCCCGGCTCGATCTACAGGACCACGGACGCCCTAGCCACTCAGGGCGTCAACCTGCTGGCGGTGCAGTCCAAGGTGCTGGTCTACGGGCAGAGGATGACGTTGGACGTCGTGGCCGACCTGAAGGACGCGGGCGAGCTGGACAAGGTCGTGGAGAGGACGCTCATGGCCCTGGGCGGGGAGTACAGGCTCCGCTGCAAGGGGCCGGTGACCGTCTGAGGGCTGCCTGATGCTCATAGGCCGAAAGGTGCTGGTCAAGGACGAGGTAGATTCCACCAACGACGTCGCCAAGGCCTTGGCCGTCGAAGGGGAGCCGGAGGGCACGGTGGTCACCGCCGCCAGGCAGACCTGCGGCCGGGGCCGGACCGGCCGGAGGTGGGAGTCCCCGCGGGGCGGCCTCTACCTTTCTGTCATCCTTCGGCCGGAGCTGCCGGCCCCGGACCTCACTTTGTTCACGGTCCTCTCCTGCCTTCCGGTGGCCCAGGCCATGGAGGAGGTGTGCCGCGTGGTGCCCAGCATCAAATGGCCGAACGACGTGCGGGTCGAAGGGAAGAAGGTCGCAGGCATCCTCGGGGAGGTCTGCTATCGGGGCGGGGAGCCGAGGTTCATGGTACTGGGCATCGGCATCGACCTCAACACCGACCCGGCGGCGCTGACCGCGCCGGAGGCGGGCAGCCTCAGGGAGATCTGCAAAAGGGACCTGGACCCCGAGCGCTTCCTTAACGTCCTCCTGTTCAGGCTGGACGACATGTACGCCAGGTTCAGGAAGGGGGAGCGGGAGCTGGACCTCTACGCGCGGTACTCCGAGTCCATCGGAAGGGACGTCGAGGTGCGCCTGGGGGACCAGCGGGTGCGGGGAAGGGGCATGCGCCTGGACGCCGACGGCGCCCTGGTGCTCCGCTCCGAGGACGGGATGATCTATCGGGCGACCTCGGTGCACGACGTCGTTCCCTTGGACCGGGGGCAGGTGAGGTTCGAGGGCGGGTAACGTTAATTAGCTATGAGCACGAATAGGAGAGGAACAGCATGGGCGAGGACAGGATCAAGGAACTCCGGGAGATGAAGAAGCGGTCCCGGGCGGGCGGCGGGGCGGAGAGGGTCGAGGCCCACCACAAACAGGGCAAGATGACGGCCCGCGAACGGGTGGACGCCCTCCTGGACCCGGGTTCGTTCTCCGAGCTGGACACGTTCGTATCGCATCAGGCGTACCATTTCGGCATGGACAAGCAGAAGGTCCCAGGGGACGGGGTGGTGACCGGGCGCGGCACCATCGAGGGAAGGCAGGTGTTCGTCTACGCCCAGGACTTCACCGTCTTCGCCGGCTCCGTGGGACGGATGCACGCCACGAAGATCTGCAAGGTCATCGACCTGGCGGTGAAGACGGGCTGTCCGGTGATCGCCCTCTACGATTCCGGCGGGGCGAGGCTGCAGGAGGGGGTCGACTCCCTGGCCGGCTATGGCGAGGTCATGCTGCGCCACACGCTCGCCTCGGGCCTCATCCCCCAGATCGCCATGGTCATGGGCCCCTGCGCCGGTGCCGGCGCCTACGCCCCGATCCTCAGCGACTTCGTGTTCATGGTCAAGGACAAGTCCTTCATGTTCATGGTAGGCCCGGACGTCATCAAGGCCGTCCAGAACGAGACGGTGACCTTCGAGGAGCTCGGCGGGGCCAGCGTCCACGCCAGCCGCTCCGGGTCCGCGCATTTCGTGGCCAAGGACGACATGGACTGCATCAAGCAGGTCAGGAGGCTGCTGGCGTACCTGCCCAGCAACAACCTCGAGCAGCCGCCGAGGAGGGACATGGGCGATGACCCCGAGCGGCGGGAGGAGGCCCTGGACACCATCATCCCCGAGGACCCCACGAAGCCGTACGACATGAAGGAGGTCGTGCGCAGGATCGTGGACAGGGGCGAGGCCCTCGAGGTCCAGGAGCAGTACGCGCGCAACATGATCACCGCCTTCGCCCGGATGGACGGGAGGACGGTGGGCATCGTGGCGAACCAGCCCATGGCGTTGGCGGGAACGCTCGACGCCGGCTCCTCCCTCAAGGCCGCCCGCTTCGTGCGCTTCTGCGATTCGTTCAACATCCCCGTGGTCACCCTGGTGGACGTCCCGGGCTACCTGCCCAGCGTGGAGCAGGAGAACGCCTCCCTGCTGAGGGACGCGACCAAGCTGCTCTACGCGTACGCGGAGGCGACCGTCCCGAAGGTCACGCTCATCACCCGGAAGGCCATAGGGGGCGCGTACTGCGCCATGGGCTCCAAGGCCCTCCGCTCCGACGTGAACCTGGCGTGGCCGACCGCGGAGATCGCCATCGTGGGCCCGGAGGGGGCCATAAATATCGTGTTCAAGCAGGAGCTGATCATGGCCGATGACCCCCAGGAGAAGCGGGACGTGCTGATCTCGGAGTACCGGAAGCTGTACGCCTCGGCCTTCTTCTCCGCTGAGCGCGGGTATTTGGACGACATCATCGAACCGAACAGCACGCGCATGCGCGTGATCGAGGCGCTGACCATGCTCGACCGCAAGCGCGAGGCCCGTCCGGCCAAGAAGCATGGCAACATGCCGCTCTGAGGTGCCATCATGAGGATCAAGATCACGGACACCGTACTGAGGGACGCTCATCAGTCCCTCCTGGCGACCAGGATGCGCACCGAGGACATGCTCCCGGCGGCGGCAATGCTGGACGAGGTCGGCTTCTGGTCGGTGGAGATGTGGGGGGGCGCGACGTTCGACACCTGCCTGCGCTTCCTGAGGGAGGACCCTTGGGAGCGCATCACCAAGCTGAAGAAGGAGATGCCCAACACTCCCTTCCAGATGCTGCTCCGCGGCCAGAACATCGTCGGCTACAGGCACTACCCGGACGACATCCTGGAGAAGTTCGTCAAGAACGCCTGCCGCCGGGGCATCGACGTCTTCCGCATCTTCGACGCGCTCAACGACCCGCGCAACATGCAGATGGCCATGCGCTCGGTCAAGAAGTACGGCGGGGTGGTGGAGGCGGCCATCTCCTATACCATCTCCCCGGTGCACACCATCGACGGGTATGTCGCCTTCGCCCGCAAGCTGCAGGAGATGGGAGCGGACACGCTCTGCATCAAGGACATGGCGGGGATGCTGGCGCCCATGGACGCCTACGAGCTCGTGAAGCAGCTCCGGGAGGAGATCGGGCTGCCGGTGCATCTGCACTGCCATGCCACCTCCGGCATGGTCATGGCCACATACATGAAGGGGATAGAGGCGGGGGCGGAGATCGTGGACACCGCGATCTCCAGCATGTCCCTGGGCACCTCCCAGCCCCCGACGGAGGCCGTGGTGGCGATGCTGCGGGGCACGGAGTACGACACCGGGCTGGACCTCAAGCGGCTGACCGAGATCTCCGACTATTTCCAGTCGGTGCGGAGGAAGTACCACGCCTTCGAGAGCGGGTTCACCGGCATCGACACCAATGTGCTGGTGTACCAGATCCCGGGGGGAATGATCTCCAACCTCATCTCCCAGCTGCGGGAGGCGAAGAAGGAGGACCGGCTGGCGGACGTGTACGATGAGGTGCCGAGGGTGAAGGCCGACCTCGGGCACGTGCCCCTGGTCACCCCGACCTCGCAGATCGTGGGGACGCAGGCCGTGCTGAACGTCATCACCGGGGAAAGATACAAGATGGTCACCAACGAGACGAAGAACCTGGTCCGAGGGCTGTACGGCAGGACGCCGGCGGAGATCGATCCCGAGATCCGCCGGAAGATCATTGGGGACGAGAAGCCCATCACGGTGCGTCCCGCCGATCTCCTGGAGCCGGAGTTCGAAAGGCTGTGCAAGGAGATCGAGGAGTACGCGTGCAAGGAGGGCGTGAGCTGCTCGGAGGAGGACGTGCTCTCCTACGCCCTCTTCCCCCAGGTCGCGCTTGACTACTTCAAGCACCGCAAGATGATGGCGAACGGGGTGAACCTCCGGGACCTGGCCGCGGTGGCCGTGCTGTACATGCGCTCCACGGAGAGGCACGCCCTCGCCAAGGTCCAGGGGACGGGCGAGGCCGATGCCTGGAAGATCGCGGCCCTGAACGAGGCGGTCGGGCGCGGGGGGTGGCCGCTGTGAAGCTGCGCATGACGGTGAACGGGCAGGAGTACGAGGTGACGGTCGAGAAGAACGGCGGGGACTACCGTGTGGACATCGGGGGCAATGTCTACAAGTGCCTCGTCAAGGACGACAAGGTGCTCGTGAACGGCGAGGTCGTCCCGGTGGCCATCGAGGGGGACCTGGAGGAGGGGGCCAAGGTCATCTCCGCGGATCGCACGTTGGAGCTCAAGCTGGAGCAGGTGAGGGAGATCGAGAGCTTCGCCCTGGAGGAGCCCGAGGAGAGGGGGAAGGCCGACAGCGCCTCGGGGGCCGTGGTCGCGCCCATGCCCGGCAAGATTATGGCCGTCAAGGTGAGGCCGGGGGACACCGTCAAGGCCAATCAGGTGGTCCTCGTCCTGGAGGCCATGAAGATGGAGAACGAGGTTCAGACCGAGGTGGCCGGGAAGGTCAAGGAGGTCAAGGTCAAGGCCGGGGAGACCGTCGAGGGCGGCCAGGTGCTCCTCGTCGTGGAGCCTTAGAAGTCCAGGGCCTCGGCGGCCTCCACCATCTCCGCCCTCATCGCCTGGCCGGCGCAGATGGTGACGCACGCCCTGTCGCTGCGCAGCAGCCCCTCGGCCGCCTTGGCGACCTGCTCCTCCGTCACCGCGTTTATCTCCCGGAGCTGTCCCTCTATGCCTTGCACATCGCCCCTTTCCAGGTAGCGCATCAGGTGCGCGCTCATGTTCTGGTCCGGGCGGCAGGCGCTCCGCAGCAGCGAGCCCTTCAGCCCATTCTTCGCCCGTTGCAGCTCCCCCTCCTCCAGTCCCTCTGCCTTGAGGCGACGGAGCTCCTGGCCAAAAGTGTCGAATAGGCGGGGGACCTGCTCCATTGATGTGGAGCAGTAGGTCATCAGCGCCCCGCAGTCCCTGAAGGTGAGGGGGTACATGCCTATCGAGTATACCAGCCCCTCCACCTCCCTGATGCGGTGGCTGAGGCGGGAGGAGGTCCCGCCGCACAGCACCGTGGTCAGCAGCGTCTGCGGGAGCGCCATCTCACTGGAGGCGGGGTGCCCGGGGACCCCTATGCCGATGTACGCTCTGTCGGAACCGGTATCGAAGAGGTTGACGCCCCTCTGCATGACCGGCCTCCGGCGCCGCTTGGGCGCTGCCCTGCCGGGCACATCGTCGAACCTGCGGGCCCAGTCGAGCACGCGGCCGAAGCTCACGTTGCCCACGGCGCACACCACCACGCGCGGAGGGCAGTAGTGGGCGCGATGATAGTCCAGTAGGAAGGCCGGGTCGAAGCCGTCCAGGCTCTCGGGGGTGCCGAGGATGGAGCGCGCGAGCGGATGGCCCTTGAACATGGCCTCGGCCATCCGTGTGCGTAGGTGAGTGGCCGGGTCGTTCATGTGCATCCCGATCTCCTGCTTCACGATGTTCCGTTCCAGGTCCACAAGGGCAGGGTCCATCCTGGGGTTCAGGAACACGTCGGAGAGCAGGTCCTCCGCGATGGCTAGCGACTCGTCGATGGTGAACGCGTAGAAGCAGGTGTGCTCATGCGTGGTGTACGCGTTCAAGTACCCGCCCGAGGCCTCGATCCTTTCGTTCACCTCCCGGTAGTCCCTCGTGCGGGTCCCCCGGAACAGCATGTGCTCGAGGAAGTGCGACACGCCGCTCTCCCCCTTTCGCTCGTCGCGGGAGCCTACGATGGCGGAGACGGAGAGCGCGACCGTGCGGACGTGGGGGACGCTCTCCACGATGACCTCGATGCCTCCAGGCGTGCTCCCGACCTCTATGCCCTCGTATCCCGAACGGTCGTCCCTATCCCGCTGTTCCATGGGGGCGGGCATATGCCCTCTAAGAGATAGGCTTGTCGCCTCAGACCTTATGCTCCCGCCCGCACCCCTTCCTCTGGCGGAGCCAGCGGTACAGGTCGGACTCGTAGCCGTTCTCGTGCCCGCACCGGGGGCATCGTTCGTACCTGACATCCACGGCGTTCCAGCCCCGCCATCGCTGAGGGAAGCGGTGCCCGCATGCCTCGCACGTGCGCTCGGACGTGCGCTCGGCTCTCATTTCTTGGACACGGGCTTCTTGTTGATGTACTCCTTCAACCCCTCCAAGTCGAGGCGGAGCATGACCATGTCGCCCACGCTCTTGACGTCCTTGGTCAGGATGGTGATCTGCGAGGCCGGGGCCAGTCCCTTCTGGAGCTCCAACGCCTGCTTCGCGTCCTTGTCCAGCTTGATCCCCAGCTTGGTGACCTCCCAGCCCCGGGCGGCATCGAAATGGACGTTGTCTATGATCCCGATCCGCTTGCCGTCCTTGCCCACCACCTTCTTGTGGAGCATGATGGACGCTGTCACCGGCAGCCTCTTGCCATCCACCAGGACCTCGCTGACCTGGTCCTTCTTGACCGCCAAGGTGACGGTGTCGCTGACGGAGGCCACCTGAGGCGTGGCGACGTAGACCTTGTGCGCGCCGACCAGCCGCTTGTTCAGGCCCAAGGCGCCCTCGTTGCCCTTCCGCACCTTGACCCTGACCGCCGGTATCTTCCAATTCTCGGTGTCCACTGCCACGCCCTCCACCGTTCCTATTATGATAGCGTCGGCGGTGATGACCTCCTTGCCCACTATGTCCCCTAACCCTGACATGTTGTCCCCTGCGCTACACCTCCTAGAATTATATTAATTCTATCGTCTTGGGAAGCGGATCGCGAAGCTGATAAAGGGCACCGTAGGTTAAAATAGCACCGCAGCCCGTATTGGGGCGGATGGAGCGCATGACCCTGACCGCAGACGTTCAACGGATCAAGGTGCTGGTGCTGGACGATGAGGCTGATTTCCTGAACCTTTGCCGGGAGTTCCTCGCCCGGGACGGGGACCTGGAGGCTGATTATGTCGCGTCCCCGCGGGAGGCCATGGAGCTGATGGCCTCGAGGGAGTACCATGCGGTTGTGTCCGACCATGACCTGCCTGGCATGGATGGAATGCAGTTCCTCCGAGCCCTGCGGTCGATGAACATGCACATCCCCTTCATCATGATCACCGGCCATGGCCGGGAAGGGCTGGCCATTGAGGCGCTGCAGAACGGCGCTGACTTCTACATGGAGAAGGCCGGCAGCCCGGCCAGTATGTTCGAGCAGCTCCTGCGCACCCTGAAGGCGGTGACCTGCTTGAAGAGGAAGGCCTCCGAGTGCCTCCAGGATCCGTTCCGGGTCTACAGCGAGGTGGGGGTGCTGCTGGTCAGCAACGGGGGGGAGCGGGTCATGGCCGCCTCCGCGCGCTAGTCGACGAGCGTCCTGCTCTGCTGCCGCATGAACTGCATCAGATAGAGGGCGGTCCCGCTGCCCACGCCCGTGGAGCCGCTGCCCTTCCAGCCCCCGAACGGCTGGGATCCGACCATAGCCCCGGTGGTGGCCCCCCTGGCCCGGTTGGCGTAGCACACCCCGGCCTCTATGTTCTCGAAGAAGAACCGCACCTCGTCCCTTTCCCGGGAGTAGATCCCGGCCGTCAGGCCGTAGTCGGTGTCGTTCGCCCGGCGCACCGCATCCTTCAGGTCGGTGAAGCGCTGCACGCAGAGGATGGGGAGGAAGAGTTCGTTCTTTAACAACGGGTGGCCTTCGGGAAGCCCGGTCACTACGGCGGGCGGGGCATAGAACCCCCTGGCCGATCCACCCTTCGCGACCTCCCCGCCGACATGGACGATGCCGTCCTTGGCGGCCATGGCCACATATCCCCCGTAGGCCTCCACGGCCTTGCGGTGGATGACCGGGCCCATGAAGGTGGCCCGCTCCCGGGGGTCCCCCATAGGCAGCCGCGCCAGGTGCTTGAGGAGCGCCCCCACGAACTCGTCGTGGACCAGCTCGTGCACGAACGCCCGGGAGCAGGCGCTGCACTTCTGCCCGGAATAGCCGAAGGCGGAGGCGGCCACTCCGGCGACGGCGCGGGCCAGGTCGGCCTTCTCGGTGACTATGGCGGGGTTCTTGCCTCCCATCTCGGCGATGACCGGGATGGGATGGCGGCGCAGCGCCGACGCAAGCAGCCTGTACCCCACCTCCTTGGAGCCGGTGAACGCTATCCCGTCCACCTTCTCGCTCGAGACGAGGGCTTCCCCGGCCACCGCCCCGCTGCCCGACAGGAGGTTGATGACCCCGGGCGGCACCCCCGCCCTCTCGTACACGTCGTAGAGCATGTGCACGGCCAGGGGGGCGGGCGTGGAGGGCTTGAGCACGGCCGTGTTCCCGGTGATGATGGCCGCGGTGAGCATCCCGGTCGATATGGAGATGGGGAAGTTGAACGGGCACAGCACCGCCCACACACCATAGGGGCGCATGGCGACGGCCGGCCGCTCACCTGGGAACGCTGGCGGCATGGCCTCCTGGAACCCGTTCCGCAATCCCATCGCCTCGGTGTAATAGGAGATGAAGTCGATCGCCTCGTCCACCTCCGCCACCGCCTCGTAGCGGTTCTTCCCGTTGTCGAAGGTGATCGCGGCCGCGAGCTCGAAGAGTTCGCCATGCATTATCTCCGCCGCCTTGCGGAAGATCGCCAAACGCTTGTCCAGGTCCATCACTGACCAGGTTTGGAAGGCCCGGCGGGCCGCAGCCAGCGCGGAGGAGGCCTCCCTCTTCGCGCCTATCGAGAACTCTCCGATCACCAGTTCGGTATCGATAGGGCTCGTGTCCGTGACATACCTCCCGGTCGCCACCGCCCTTCCGTCGATGATGCTTTCGTGAACATTCCTCCCTTCCAGGGATTGTGCGAACCTTTCCAGCGCCCGCTCGTACCGGCTGTGGAACGCGGCCTCTTCCCCCGCTCCGACCATGGTCTCATAGGTGCGCTGGTTCCGAAAGCCCCTTCCCCGCTCTCCTTCCATGGATGAATATAGGGGGGAGGGGCGCCTATAAGGGCATCGCCGATGCCCTTCGCCCCGGCCGGAACGAACGCCGCAATCTATATCCACTGCAATCCGATGGTCTTCTCCATCATAGGTGCTGCTCCCTTGTCGCCGATCCCCCCGTCCTCAGAGCGCCTGACCGCCGATGCCTTGCTGCATATGGGAACCGCCAAGCGCCGCGCCCTATGCTCAGAGGTCGCGAGGGCCGAGGCGGGGCCGCTAGGGGGGACGACCCAAAGATTGATCGCCGCCCTTTCCGAGCCCGACCTCTGGAAGGTGGACCTGGCAGCCTGCCTGGACATCGTCGACCATGACATCGCCAGGGGGGCCGGCGTGGAACCGATGGCCGTGCGCGAGCGCCGGGAGTGGGAGAGATGCGGGCTCCTCGCTCCACTGGAGCACGTCCCTGAGGGGCAGGCTTACGCCCTCCTCCTCGCCCTCAGGGAGGCCCTGGCCTGCGCGCTCCTGGGCTTCTGCCTGGATGCCCTGCAGGGAGCGGTCGAGCCTCCGGCCATGCCCATGGGCGACCTGAAGGAGGGGGTGATCAGGGGATGGGCATTGGACGAGGGGAGAGGCTGGGAGGCCTTCCGCGCCGATGCCCCCGATGCCCCGTGGACGGGGCCGGGTCTCGACCTTCGCTCGTTCCGAGCGGTGCGCCGATGGCTGTGCCGGGGCCTGGGCACGGTGTCCTCCCGGTTGCCCCTAGCCCTACGCACGAGGGACCCGGTTACGGCCATGGGCGAAGCGCTGATGGGGACGCCGGTGGTCCTCGACGGGGCGACCCTGGACCCTTTCTGCGGTGAGATGCTCGGCAATATGCTCCGGGACCTCTTCGGCGGCTGCCTGGTCCCCGAGGAGGGGCTGGCGAGGGAGGTGGAGCGGAGGCGCTGGGCCTGCGGCCTGCCGCATCGGTACGAGGTGCCTGCGCCGGCGAGGATCGGGAGCGCTGAGATCATAGAGATGGGGCTCAGGGGGGCGGAGGCCCTCGCAGCCCTGGCAATGGTCGGGACCCTCGCCGCCCTCTCGCGCCGGGGGGACTGCCCCGTGGAGTACCCGGAGACCGCCTACTCCCTGCCGTGCACCTTGGGATGGCTCGGGGAGGACGTCGCCACCCTCCGGAAGCTGTTGGAGGTGCTGGAGCGCCATACCGGTCTTCCCAGCGGGAGGGGGCTGCCTGACGCGCTGGAGGCGGGCAGGACGGCGATGGTGGCCGCCGAGGCCCTGGAGGCCTTGAGGTACCTTGAAGGGGACCCGCACGCCGGCACGGCCACCGTAGGCTTCGTCCCGGACAAGGTGCTCAGGGAGCTGGGGCTGGCCTTTGTGGACGACACCATCCCCGGGGCCGCGGTGCTGATGGGCATGCCCCGGGACCGCGGGCAGCTGGTGGCCACTGTCCGCGAGCTGCAGGCCAGGGGAATGCTGATCATGGCCGTGGATGATGTGGTAAGGGTGCTCCAGGAAGGGGAGGTCCAGATGGGGCTTGGGATGATGCTCTACCCCCTCGGGGGCTTCACCCAGCTGGTGCATGCCCTGGATTTCCTGGTCAGGGCGGCGCTCTCGTTCGGAGGGGTCCAGGCAGGGGACGCCGAACGGCTGTCCGCGTACCTGGCCAAGCGCCCCAAGGCCTTCGTGCTGCACTATGGACCTCTGGACGCGTGCCGGACGGCCATAGCCCTGGCCGCGCTCCTCCACCACGTGCCGATCGTTACCGACCAGCTGGTGGAGGACATTCCTGACCTGCTGTTCCACAAGGAGCCGCAGGACATGCTCCAGGGCGGGCTGGAGGCGCGGGACATCCGCACTGCGGTGACGCTGGTGGACATCCCCGTCCCGTTCGGCCCGGCCTTCGAGGGCGAGACGGTGAGGCGTCCGGACACCTACTTCGAGGCGGGGGGAGGGCGCACCGTGTCCTACGAGCTGCTGCGCATGCGCCCAGAGGATGCGGTCAGGGACGGCGCCATCACCGTCATCGGCCCGGACGTGGACCGCCTGCCGGAGGGCTCGCAGTCCCCCTTGGCCATCCTCGTGGACGTCTACGGGAAGAGGATGCAGGAGGACTTCGAGCCGGTGATGGAGCGCCGCATCCACCTCTACCTGAACTTCGCGGAGGGCGTCTGGCACACGGGGCAGCGCAACATGAACTGGCTGCGGCTGAGCAAGAAGGCCTTCCGCGCCGGGCTCCGCCTGGAGCACCTGGGCCGGATCCTGGTGACCAAGCTCAAGGAGGAATTCGGGAACATCGTGTCGCGGGTGGCGGTGACGCTCATCACCGACGAGGCCGAGATGAGGAGAAGGATGCCGGAGGCGCTCGCCGTCTACCAGCAGCGGGAGGAGCGCATGGCCGGGCTCACCGATGACAGCGTGGACACGTTCTATTCCTGCCTGATGTGCCAATCCTTCGCCCCGGACCACGTGTGCGTCATCACCCCGGAGCGCCCGGGACTGTGCGGGGCGATCAACTGGCTGGATGCCAGGACCGGGAAGGAGATCGTGCCCACCGGCCCCAACCAGCCGATAGCCAAGGGCGAGCCGGAGGACCTGACGAAGGGGTCCTGGAAGGGGGTCAACGAGGCGATCGCCGCCCTCACCCATGGGAAGATCGTGCGGTTCTGCGCCTATAGCCTGATGGAGGACCCGATGACCTCCTGCGGCTGCTTCGAGTGCGTGGTGGCCATGAGCCCGGACATGCAGTCGGTCATAGTGGTGAACAGGGAATATGCGGGCATGACCCCGTTGGGGATGCGCTTCTCCAGCCTTGCCGGGAACATCGGCGGGGGGAGGCAGACGCCGGGGTTCATCGGCATCGGGCGGAGGTACCTCGTCAGCAGGAAGTTCATCTCTGCGGACGGCGGCTTCCTGCGCATAGCCTGGATGCCCTCCTCGCTCAAGGAGGGCATGCGGGAGGAGCTTATTAATAGGGCCAAGGAATTGGGAGCGCCGGACTTCCTGGACAAGGTGGCCGACGAAACGGTCGTCACCGATGCCGAGGGTCTGATGGAGTGGATGATCAAGGTGGGCCATCCCGCCCTGGGAATGCCCCCGCTGCTCTGAGGTGGTAGTGAATGGTCGAGGTGCCGGTGCCGAAGGAGAAATGGACGGGATCGATAGGAACGATCGAGCTGGGGCGCGCCGATGGGAGGGATGGCTCCCGCCCATTGCGGCTCGGGGGAGCCCGAGGGCTGCCGTTCCTCTCGTTCGAGGACCCGGAGGCCCGGACGGTGGCCCTGGCCGGGTGGGTGGCCGATTCCCTCGAGGACGTCCCTCGACCGGTCCAGGACGCCTTCGGCGAGAGGGTGAACGACCCGGTGAGCTGGGCGATGGATTGGAAGGAGCGGGGCGCGGACCTCATCTGCCTACACCTTACCTCCACCAATCCAGAGGAGGGGGATGCCTCCCCGGAGCGCGCCGCCGAGACGGCCATGGCAGTGCTGCGGGCGGTCGGCCTTCCCCTGATAGTCTACGGCAGCGGGCACGGGGAGAAGGACGCCAAGGTGCTGGAGAGGGTGGGGGAGATGGCCAAGGGGGAGCGCCTCCTGCTCGGGCATGCGGAGGAGGGCGCCTACAAGGCGGCCGCGGCCGCGGCGATGGCCAACGGGCATGCGGTGATAGGGTTCTCGAACCTGGACATCAACCTCGCCAAGCAGATAGTGATCCTGCTCACCGACTTCGGCGTTGGGCGGGGCGACGTCGTGATCGACCCGCTTATGGCCGCCCTGGGGATGGGGCTCGAGTACTCTTACTCGGTGAACGAGCGGATCCGGATCTCCGCCCTGGCGGGCGACAGCATGCTCCAGGTGCCGATGGTCTGCGACTGCACCCCGGCCTGGAAGGCGCGGGAGGCGACCGACGACGTGCCGAACGGGGGCCCGACCCTTGAAAGGGGGATATGGTGGGAGAGCGTCACCGCCCTGGCGGCCCTGCTCTCCGGGGCCGACATAGTGGTGCTGGGGCACCCGGAGGCGATGGCGATCGTCAGGGACGCGGTCAGAGGGCTGAGGGGGGAGGTCTGATGCCCACCGCCATCGAGATATTCAAGCACCTCCCCAAGAAGAACTGCGGGGAGTGCAGGTACCCGACATGCCTGGCCTTCGCCATGCAGCTGGCCAACGGCAAGGCCAAGCTGGACGACTGCCCCCACCTCAGCGAGGAGGGGAGGAGCGCCCTGGCAAGCTCCTCCGCCCCTCCCATCCGCTCGGTCAAGGTGGGCGTGGGCAAGGGCGCGGTGGAGATGGGGGGCGAGACCGAGCTGTACCGGCACGACAAGCGCTTCTTCCACCCGACGGCGTTCGCCCTCCGGGTCACGGACGAGAGGGACGAGGAGGAGGTGGACGGAAGGCTGGCCTATGCCCGGTCCCTGCGCTTCGAGCGTGTCGGGCAGGAAATGGGGCTGGACCTCCTTGAGCTGGAATACCGCTCTGGCGATCCGGGCCGGTTCATCGGGCTCGTGAGGAAGGTAGCGGACGGGACGGACCTGCCATTGGTGCTGCGCTGTCATGACCCGGCCGTCATGGCCGCCGCCGTGGCGGAGGTCAGGGAGCGCCGGCCGCTGCTGCATGGCGCGGACGCCGTCAACCTGGAGCAGATGGCCGAGGTGGCCAAGACCGCTGGCTGCCCCCTTGTGCTCTGCGCCGATGACCTTGGAAGGCTGGCCGACCTGGTGGGGATGGCCCGGAAGAAGGGGGTCGAGGACCTCGTCCTGGACCCCATGCCCGCCGATCCGAAGGAGACGCTGGAGCGGTGCACCATCATCAGGCGCAGCGCCATCCGCAGGACCTTCCGCGGCCTCGGGTATCCGATCTACCTTTCCATTCCGGAGGGGCGCAGGGGCATGGTCATGGCCGCCACGGCCGTCATGAAGTACGGGAGCCTGCTGGTGTTCGAAGAGCTTCCGGCGGCCCAGGCGCTTCCGCTCATGGTCCTTCGCCAGAACATCTATACCGATCCCCAGGTTCCCATCCAGGTCAGGCCGGACCTCTATCCGGTCAACGGCCCCGGGCCGGACTCCCCCCTCCTCTTCACCACCAACTTCTCTCTGACCTTCTTCACCGTCATGTCCGACCTTGAGAAGAGCAAGGTGCCTGTCTGGCTGCAGGTGGTGGACACGGAAGGGCTCTCGGTGCTGACCGCTTATTCGGCAGGGAAGCTGACGCCGGAATCGGTCAACGCCGCCCTGCAGGCCAGCGGGGCGAAGGAGCGGTCGAGGGCGGGCGTGCTCATCATCCCGGGCATGGTGGCCAGGATGAGCGTCAAGCTGAACGAGGCCACCGGGTTGCGGATCGTGGTCGGGCCGAAGGAATCCTCAGGCCTGCCTAGGTTCCTGCGCTCCTGAGGTGTTATCGGCCCCTGCCAAGCGCTTGAAAAGCATTATCATCCGCCTGAATGTTGTCTTCCTAACATCCAAGGTGGAATCGGATGCAGCAAGGACCCTATGACCCGAACAAGGCCGGCCCGCAGGGATACCAGGGCCGGCAGCAGGGGCCCCAGCAATGGCCTCAGCAAACCCCTCCGAACCAATATCCTTCGAACCAATACCAGCAGCAACCGCCGCAGCCGCAGTACCAGCAGTACCCGCCGCAGTACCAGCAGCCGTACTACCCTGAGTTCGACAGTTGACCGGGCAAAATTTCACTGATTTTAGATGTTGACAGTTGGTCCATGAGGCTCCGAACCTTGTTGAAAACGCCCGTTCCCGGGCGTTTTCCGCTACGTTTCGGATAGAAAATCGGCCAA
>ERZ795047.2540-NODE-2540-length-17250-cov-3.998430_pt1 | contig 17250 bp, 10 predicted proteins | sample MGYA00375131_ERZ795047 | MGnify/ENA primary metagenome ERZ795047 (study PRJEB30176, sample SAMN05720228) | activated sludge metagenome | isolation source: Anaerobic digester | place: Japan | collected 2015-05-20 ...
GCTGCTTGCCTCACTGTTCCGACGGATGGTTGAGGGGTTGATACAGGATATCTGGCGTTTACTTTTTCTGATGGCTTGAGTGGGAAAAATGGCTGAAAACGATGATGAAAAGACTGAGGCTCCGTCAGAAAAACGACGACAGGAAGCACGTGAGAGAGGTAATGTGGCTAAAAGTACCGAAATTAATTCGGTACTGGTGCTGCTTACTGCTATTGTAATGCTGAAAATTCTCGGTCCGGCACTGATGCACTCGATAGATTCCAGCATTGTCAAGTTTATCGGGTCAATCTCTGATACAGAGATGAATCAGACCAGGGCAATACGCCTGGTTTATGAAGCACTGATCATGCTTGCCAAAGTCACATTGCCTGTAGCCGGAGCGATAATGATAATCGGTTTGTTTGCAAATATCATACAGATCGGATTTCTCTTCACACTCAAACCTTTGACCCCAAAGCTGGAAAAAATAAACCCTGTTTCCGGTTTCCAGCGGCTCTTTTCCATGAGATCTGTTGTGGAAACAATAAAAAATATTGCCAAACTGACCATCATAGGCATTGTGGCTTATATTACTCTCAAAGGCGAAATTGACAAAATGCTGCTTCTTTCGGATGCTTCAGTAACTACAATCTGGAGTTTTACAGTAGCGGTTGCCTATAAAATCATACTGAGAACAGCATTGGTCCTTATCATAATTGCAATTCTGGACTATGCATATCAGCGCTATGATCATGAAAAACGTCTGAAGATGAGTCATCAGGAACTGAAAGAAGAGAGAAAACAGATGGAAGGAGACCCGCAGGTTAAGGCACGTATCCGTTCCCTTCAGAGGGAGATGGCCAGGCGGCGTATGATGGAGCAGGTTCCTAAAGCGACAGTAGTTGTTACCAACCCCACTTATATTGCAATAGCGATGCGTTATGAACCGGCGGAAAATGACGCCCCGATAGTTGTCGCAAAAGGTAAACGTGTGATAGCAGAACGCATAAAGGAGATCGCCAGAGAGAACAATATCCCCATAGTAGAGGATAAGCCGCTTGCAAGAGCAATGTATGACAAGGTGGATTTGGGACAGCCTATCCCTGTAGAGTTTTTCACTGCTGTCGCTGAGATTCTGGCGTATGTTTATAGACTTAAAAACAGAACCGCGGCATAAAATGAAGAAAAAACATGTTAATTGACAACAGATTCAGAATTTCTCTTGCTCTGCAGAGCCAATAGAGATACTATTGTTATATAATGTTGAATCATAAAGAGTTAAGTGGAAAGCACAGGAACCGGAAAAACAGATGAATTCGGCCAAATTGACATCATCAGTAACAGGAGCACTGAATACTCCGTTTGTGCGCAATCTGTCGCGGCAAAGGGATCTTATAATAGTATTGGGTGTAATTGGAATCCTGGTGGTAATGATCATCCCCATTCCCACAATGCTGATGGATGTTCTGCTGTCGCTTAATCTCTGTATTGCACTTATAATCCTTCTGGTTTCGATGTACACCAAGGAGGCACTTGAATTTTCAGTTTTCCCTTCCTTACTGCTCACAATTACGCTTTTCAGGCTTGCGCTTAATGTGGCCACCACCAGGCTTATTCTCAGCGGGGCCGATGCCGGACAGGTAGTTGAAGTATTCGGTACATTTGTGACCGGAGGAAACATGGTGGTAGGTGCAGTAATTTTTATCATCATCGTTATCATTCAATTCGTGGTGATTACAAAAGGTGCTGGAAGAATAGCAGAAGTTGCAGCCCGATTTACCCTTGATGCCATGCCTGGAAAACAGATGGCCATCGATGCGGATCTCAATGCCGGGCTCATCAATGAAGAGCAGGCCAGGGCACGGCGTTCTACTATTGCACGTGAAGCTGATTTTTATGGAGCAATGGATGGAGCATCGAAATTTGTACGTGGTGATGCGATAGCTGGCATCATTATTACTATCATAAACATCATTGGCGGGTTCATCATCGGAATGGCGCAGTTAGGGATGGATCTGTCTACTGCTTTAACCAAATATACTACTTTGACAATTGGTGATGGACTGGTTTCTCAGATTCCAGCCCTTATGATCTCCACAGGGTCAGGTATTCTTGTCAGCAGGGCAGCATCACAGTCTGATCTAGGCCAGGAGATTACATCACAGCTCTTTTCAAGACCCAGAGTTCTTGGAGTCGCAGGCGGGTTGATGCTTTTCTTTGCAATGATTCCCGGTTTTCCAAAATTCCCGTTTATTTTTCTGGGTATCTCCACACTTGCAGCTACTTATATGGGTTCTCTGCGGGCTAAGGAAGAAAAGAAAGCCATGGAAGCTCCAGCCTCGGTACCCAAAACCAAAGAGGAGAGGGTTGAGGATTATCTGCATGTAGACCCAATGGAGCTTGAGATCGGGTATGGTCTGATTCCTCTTGTGGATGTAAAGCAGGGGGGCGATCTGCTGGACAGAATCACAATGATCCGGCGTCAGTTGGCAACTGAGATGGGAATTATCATTCCTCCGATAAGAATACGGGATAATATCCAGCTAAAGCCTAATGAATACCGCATCAAGATCCGCACTATCGTGGTAGGTACAGGAGAATTGATGAGCGGAGCATATCTGGCTATGGATCCGGGGACAGCTTCCAGGAAAATCAGAGGAATTCCGACAGTTGAGCCGGCTTTCGGTCTTCCTGCATTGTGGATAACAGAGAGTCAGAAGGAGGATGCTGAGCTTGCCGGTTATACTGTTGTGGAGCTTCCGGCAGTTCTTGCCACCCATCTTACAGAGGTAATCAAAAAGCACTCTCACGAAATACTTACCCGTCAGGATGTGCGGAATCTTCTTGACAATATCAAAGAGAACAATGCCACTGTGGTGGAAGAGCTTATTCCAAATCTGCTTTCAGTCGGTGATGTGCACAAAGTGCTGCAGAATCTCCTCAGGGAAAGAGTATCTATCCGGGATCTGCTGCTTATTCTCGAGACTTTGGCCAATGTGGCACCCAGAAACAAGAATCCGGAGATCCTTACCGAATATGTACGCAACTCACTTGCCCCACAGATATGTGAGACATACAAAAACGAGAACAACCTGATTCCGGTTATTACGCTTGATCCCAATCTTGAGGCCAAGCTTGAAGGATCGCTTCAGGAAACCGAATCCGGATTCCGCTTTACTCTTGCTCCGGGGGATGTAGGAAGAATCCTCGATGCCTGCGGGGAAATCATAGAAAAAGTAAAGACCTCCGGGGAGGTACCGATTGTAATCTGTTCACCTGCAATCCGCGGAGCTTTCAGGAGGTTGACTGAGATAAATTACAGTGATCTGATTGTGCTTTCATACAATGAGATCGTACCTGGAATAGAGATAAGGTCACTGGGGATGATTTCATTGTGAGTCGGGCAATGGACGGCTGATGGAGTGATATGAGAATAAAAAAGTATGTAGCAAGAAGCATGAGAGAGGCTCTTTTGCAGATAAAGGAAGAACTGGGAGAGGATGCTATTATCCTAAAGTCCAGGAAACTTCCCAGAAAGGTGTTCTCTCTGGGTGCACAGGAAGAAGTCGAAGTGACTGCGGCTGTTGACGAGAGCTCCAGACCGGAGAGCTTTAAACCGTTACAGATGAACAATACAGGTGTCTATTCGCGTCCCCGCACTTCTAATATTATTGATCTTGACCAACCCGGAGCTCCTGAGGTCAAGCCATGGAGACCTCAGGGAATGAGGGTATCCTCAGTACCTCTGCGGGAAACCCAGGTTATCCCGGCAGTCTCCGATGATAAGGAACAGATAAACGAGATAAAAGAGAACATAAATGAACTGAGAACTCTTATAAAAGGGGTTCTGGAAAAAAACGCAGAAAACGAAAAAAAGGATAATGGCTATTCCGGCGGATTGGCTGTGCTCCATAAAAGATTGATAGATGCTGAAGTGAAACCGGAAATTGCTGATAAACTGATCAACAGGCTCAAAGGGATAGAAATTTCTCATTCAGATGTGCTGCTTGAGAGCAGGTTTACAAACTTAATTACAGAGTGCTTTCCTGTCGCGGGACCGCTGAAGCTGAAAAAGAGCGGACCTGTGGTAGTGGCGTTTGTCGGACCCACCGGATCGGGGAAAACCACTACTCTTGCCAAACTGGCTGCTCACTGTTGCGTTAACAAAGGAAAAAAAGTGTCAATTATCACTGCGGATACTTACCGTATAGCTGCTATAGAGCAGATCCGCACATTCGCGGATATAGTAAAAGTAGGGCTGCAGGTGGTTTTTTCCAGTGAGGAGATTCCGGCAGCGTTGAGAGAGTGTGCCGGAGATGATCTGGTATTTGTCGATACTGCGGGCAGGAGCAAGCGCAACACCGAGAACATGGAGGAGTTGAAAAGCTTAATTGACACTCTTCATCCAGACGAGGTACATCTGGTACTGAGTGCCACGACCAAAGACAGTGACCTTCTTGATATGGTGAAGCGTTATAAAAATGTAAACATCAACCGTCTCCTGTTCACCAAGCTCGATGAAACTGTTAAGGTTGGCAGTATCTTCAATCTGGTCAGTGAGGTAAAGATCCCGGTTTCATACTTTACGTTTGGCCAGAGTGTCCCTGATGATATTGAACTGGCCCGTCCTGCCGGATTCGTTGCAAGACTGTGGGAGGATAATAACAAGTGAACGATCAGGCGCAGAAGCTCAGGGAACTGGCTAAGAACAGGCAATATATCGGGACCGCGGCTGATATGGCCAGAAATGCAGGTATCAGTAAATGCAGGAGCATAGCAGTTACGAGCGGAAAGGGTGGAGTAGGGAAGACTAACATTGCCCTTTTTCTGGCGGTTACCATAGCCGCAGCACGGAAAAGAGTACTTCTGATGGATGCTGACCTGGGGCTTGCAAATGTTCATATACTTCTTGGAATTGCACCTGAACATAATATTTCTCATTTTATCGAGGGTGAATGCGGGCTTGAGGAAGTGATCTGCAAAGGCCCTGGAGGAATCGATATCCTTCCAGGTGCTTCAGGTCTTGAAAAACTGGCTAATCTCGATTCCGGCCGTCTTGAGCTTCTGCAGAGGGAGTTTTCAAAGCTCGAAAGAAACTATGATTTCCTTTTGATCGATACTGGTGCAGGGATCGGTGCATCTGTCACTCAGTTTGCTTCCAGGGCCGATACAGCGCTGCTGGTGATGACCCCGGAACCGACCTCGCTTGCCGATGCCTATGCAATGGTGAAAATTCTTTACGAAAAGGGATCACAGAGGATTGCAGTTATTGTAAATATGGTTTCTTCAGAGAAGGAGGGGGTCGAAACATTTGACAGGCTAAACGCATTAGTGGTAAAATTCCTGAAAAGGCCTGTTGAACTGGTTGGAACATTGAATATTAACCGTGATGTCCCCAAATATGTTCGAAGGCAGCAGGTATTGATACTTGATAGGGGACAGGAACAGACTGCTTCCAGAATTAAGGCTATTGCCCGTAAGCTGAGCGGTTTGACATTTGCCGGAAAGCAGGGGTTTTTCAGCAGGTTCTGGGGCAGCAGATAAAGTGACAGGCAGGAACTAATGGTTTTCTGGATAAAAAGGGTAGCTACCATACTTTGTTTTATTACTTTCTTTGCTGTACTCTTTGTTAATTTGGCCGGTTGTACCGATATTTTTGATCCCCACTGTTTAATCCCCGCGCTTATAAAGGCGATTCTCAGTGGAGCTCTTTTCTGGTTCGCTGGTTTTATTGCAGGTGATATTTTTTTCAAGGGTGTATTGACCGATATTGAGGTTGATGATTCGAACCTGCTTGAGGGAGGACTTCTTCAGCAGGTGCACCTGAAAAGAGAACAGCAGATTCCCGGTGGTGCCGATATGCCTTTTATCAGTGATAAAAAGGACAGCGGAAAGTAGATTTACCTTAAGGAGATGCCAATTGAGCCGGACTAATATTAAAAGCAGTATCGGAGTGAGAGAAAATGTCCAGTCTTGATAAACTGTGGCGGGAATATAAAGAAACCGACTCGAAAATCGCAAAAGACAAGCTGCTCGTGGAATATGCTTATCTTGTGAAATATATAGTCAACCGTCTTGCGGTTAATCTCCCGAATTCTGTAGACCGAAATGATCTTACAAGTTCCGGAATAATGGGGCTGATAAAAGCTGTTGAGACATTTGAACCGGAAAGAGGTTTCAAGTTTGAAACTTATGCCGGGCACAAAATCCGGGGCGCAATTTTAGATGAATTGAGGGCTTTGGACTGGGTTCCCCGTTCTGTGCGACAGAAATCAAGAGATTTACAAAGGGTATTCGCTAAACTGGAAAATGAGCTTGGTAGAATTCCCTACGATGATGAGGTATGCGAGGAGTTGGGCATCACTATGAAAGAGTATGAGGACATGCTCTCTGAGGTGACCCCGACTACAATTATCTCCCTTGAGGAAGCGATGCCTGACAGGGAATCTGATTCAAAAGAGCTCAGAATTATCGATACTATCGAGGATCCTGGGAGTGACAATCCTCTTAAGGAACTTGGCTTTACAGAAGTAAAAAATATTCTCAAGGATGCTATTGCCAACCTTCCTGAAAAGGAAAAACTGGTAGTAGCCCTTTACCATTATGAAGAATTGACATTGAAGGAAATCGGAGTGGTACTCGATATTACAGAATCACGGGTAAGCCAGATACATTCCAAGGCGATCCTTAAGCTCAGGTCAAAACTGCTGCAGAAAATCAATGCCTGAGATTCCAGGGCATTTGTAACCGCACCCGAAGTTTACTATTTAATAAGCGGAACGCAGAAGACCTGAAACGCAGCCGGGGTAAACATGAGTGAAATCAATGTACATGTCTCGGTTTCAAATGCTGGACAGGTGGACCGTTTTCAGAGCGATGCTCACCGGAATCCAGTAGTGCATCAGGAAAAGAATGCTGAGATGCACAGAAATGAGGCAGAGCAGAAGGTAAGAATGCCTGTCCAACCTGAGTCTGCAGAAGGTAAAGTCATCGATCCCAATGACAAAAGGCGGGAACAGAGAGAAAAACAGAAGAAAAGGAACCGTAGCCCTGAGGAATCAAAGTCACAGATCGGGTTGCGGGAAAGAAAAGACAGTGGGTACATTGTAGACCTGGAGGCATAAGAATCAACTCGCCTGCCTTCGGTTTTCTGAAATAAACCAGAACTGAAATTGAAAAGTTATATCAGGAGAATCAGACTGCGGAAAAACCAGTTCTCTGATTGGATCAGTACAGGAAAAAATGACTAAAGTAAATAACCCCGACCCTGGCAGGATAAAACGGATTACAGAGAGTATCATTGGGCTGCCAACTCTGCCGACTGTAGTTTCCAAAATGATAGAGCTCGTCGATAACCCTAAGACTTCAGCAGCATCACTGGCCAGACTTATCTCAACAGATCAGGCACTTACAGCAAGAATTCTGAAACTGGCAAATTCGGCTTATTACGGGTTTCCCAGAGAAATATCGACAGTAAATATGGCCATTGTCGTGCTTGGTTTTAATACTGTCAAGGATATGGGACTCTCGCTTTCGGTCTTTGATGTCTTTAAAAACCTCGAAAACACTCCTCTGTTTGATATCTCCAGGTTCTGGGAACATTCCATAGCCTGTGGTGTAGCATCAAGAATGCTTGCCCGCAATTACCGCTCAAGGTTTGCTGGTGAGGCATTTGTAGCAGGTCTGCTTCATGATATCGGGAAAGTGATTCTTAATCAGTATTTTCATACTGAATTCATTCAAATCATGAACCGCACCTCATCAGGAATGACTCTTGACGAGGCGGAAAAAGAGGTGATCGGAACCAGTCACTCCCGGATCGGAGCCTGGCTGGCTGAAAAATGGAATCTTCCCAGGATAATCTCAGAAACAATACTGAATCATCATACCCCCTGGGAATCAAAACAGGACCCTGTTTTTGTAGCCATTGTAAGTATCGCCAACTATTTATGTCATATTTCAGGGATTGGGAATTCCGGGAGAGCAACGGTTTCCATTCCTGATCCCAGGATCTGGGAGATTTTTCAAAGGGAAAATATCCCTGTCGATGAACCAGATATAGGGTCACTGCAATCCGAATTTCTCGTTGAATTTGATAAGTCAGAAACTTTTGTTTCATTTATTCACGACAACGAACAACAGTAATAGCGATGAAACTCACACAACTGTTCTCTTCTGTTGTCCTGATAACAGCTTTAACCCAGTATTCTCAGGCAGAGGGAAAAAGCGGCAGTGCTCTTGCCTTGACACCTGTTTTCTCCCGGCCTGCAACAGGTTTCCTGCCTGAGTTTTTCCTGGACAAAAATGATACCTGCACAATTGACAGCACATTTGTGGACAGCACCGGGACAGCATGGTTCTTAATCAGAACTGGAGAGAAAAACGGATGGAGCAGAGCGGAATCAATTCGGTTCCGGCAGGATAACGGAAAAGAACCGGAAGAGCAGAACACCCTGAATAAAGAATCAGAAGCAGAGAAGAAACGCAGGTATAAAATTGTCAGAGAAAATCTCCAGTGGCCCCGGAGAATGCAGCAGGCTGTCAGGGAAGGAATAGTCTGTCTCGATATGGATGAGCAGCAACTGATTGCTTCATGGGGAGAACCGGTTCAGAAAAGCAGGGCTTTTATAATTGGGCAGGGAAGGTTTGATGTCTGGTTTTTCAAGTCCAAAGACGGGAAAATTGTGATGGTGAGTTTTTCGGACGGCAAGGTAAGCGGATGGACTGAGAAAGACTGAAAGAATTAAACAGTATCACAGTTGTAACGAAAAAAATTCCTCAAATTTTCTGGTCTTCACGCAGATTCTCATAACAAACATATTATTCACTCTACAGACAGGCTTTAGATCCTGAATTCATCTATACTCCGCTAAAATGCCGATCGGATCCTCCATCATAGCAGTCTTTCAGGAATTTGCGGTAATCGAGACACTCAAATATTGAAAACATTGTTTATTCGCCTTATGCAGAGTACAGGGGCAGACATAGAATAACTCCGAACTATAAATAATTTTTGACTTGATAGTAAACTGATGTCACCGAAGATGTTTGATTCCAGTAAAAATCAGTGATACTCAAGTATTGAGGATGGAAAAAGTTGATGTCTGAAAAGTCATCGGAAGTTTATGATTGCAATTCAGGGGACGAATACAGTCTGAAGAATGAAATTGCTTTGCGCTCCAATTTTTCTCGAGTCATTCTGGTATTATATTATTTGCAGACCTGTTTTTCTTCGATTTTTCAGACGCTCCTGATTCTTCTCTGTTGAAACACTTCAGTTCAGATAAGTGTTTGGCAGAATTTGGATCCAAAGGCCTGAAAACCTTGATAAATCAAGGGAAAGGCTATATAATGAATAAAGACTTGTGTCTGAATTATCTATATTATTGTGTTTACAATTCGGATACAAATCAGGATATGTAAAAGAAGACATCCATTTCTTAATCCGGAAATCCGGGTTAGATTTAATAAGGACACCCAGATTGCTATCCAGATTCTACTGGTGACGCTGGTTTAGAAACTATGAGTCTGTCAAAAAAGATTCAAAATTCTGAATTGAGATATTGTTCCGGACTCATTAGCTCAATTTTTCTCATACTCCTTATCGGTTTAGACGCTTTTGCAGGAGATTATTACTGGGACAATTCAACCAATTTCGGTTACCAGAGCGGGAATGGAACCTGGGGAACTGATAATTTCTGGACAGTTGATGGTGTTAATCTGGTTGCCTGGCCAGGTGCGGGTAATACGGCTACTTTTGCCGGTGCAGATGGCAATTATGTAATAACTGTAAATGGTACTCAGAATGTTGACAGCATGGCTTTCAGTTACAACGGTTATACTCTGAACGGCGGGACTGTTAATCTGGGTACAAAAAGCGGTATCTATGTGGCAGATGGGAAAAAAGCAACGATAAATTCGGTTATAAACGGCAGCAATGGGATAGTAAAATACGGCAGTGGTGAATTGTTTCTGGATGGTAATAATATCTTTACAGGTGTATCTGTTGTGAGAGCCGGGAAATTAACTTTGAATCATGCTAATTCACTGGGTGCCACAAGCAGCGGAACCATAGTAGCTGATGGAGCATCGATTATACTGAGAGGCAACCAGATTACCTACGCTCCCGAACCGCTGACAATTAACGGGCCCGGGATAGCTTTCCCGGGAGCGATTCGCACTACAGCATCAAGTCCTCATGATATTGTCACATGGCAGGGTACAGTAACTCTTGGCAGTAACAGCACAATCGGAGCTACTGATTCCACTGATCAGGTTACTGTATCCGGGGTGATAAACGGATCGTTTCAGTTGACTACAGGTGGTCAGGGAACTGTCATACTCTCCGGCTCCAACTCCTTTTCCGGCGGGTTGGTCGTGAATACTGGAATACTGAAAGCCGGCAATGCACAGGCCTTGGGTGATTTTTCCAACAATATATCTGTAAATGAAGGTGCTGCACTGGATATTAACGGTTACGACCTGCGGAATTATTCACAAAACATCGTGATAAAAGGACAAAGAGATGACAGTACGGGAGCGTTGATCAATACCGGAGATGAACAGGTAAATGCTATAAGGCAGATTTCTCTTGGAAATAATGCCTCTATAGGCAATAACGGTGCGCGGTTCGATATAGGAAGAGGGTATACTGGTGCGGTTCGCATATTCGGAAACAATTTCACTCTCACCAAAGTAGGATCAAATTTTGTGGCTCTATTGGCTGATGCAACAGCACTGTCAGGGTTAATAATAAGAGGAGGACAATTATCCCTTGAATCTAATTCTGCAGCAGGAAATGCCACCATTACCATAGACAGCGGAGCTGTTCTTGTATCCTGGGGAAACAGGACATTTTCGAATAATGTCATAATAAATGATGGTGGTCAGCTTAATTCTCCAAATAACAACACGCATACAACAGTTTATAACGGACAATTTACAGTTAATGGTCTGGCGACACTGCACAGTGTAGCGTCTAATAAATTGATCATAGGTGGACCTATTTTTGGTGCAGGAGGCATAGTAAAGACCGGACCATCCGGAATAGTTGCACTTGCCGGCAATAATGCATATGGCGGCAGTACAACGATAAGTGAAGGTACTTTGCAGATCGGAAACGGTGGAACCGGGGGAAGCATAACCGGTGACATTGTAAACAATGCTACCCTGGAATTTAATCGCTCCGATGCATATGTCTTTTCCAACAAAATTTCCGGAACCGGTGATTTAGTAAAGTCAAACAGCAACATCCTTACTCTAAACGGGGCAAACACATACAGTGGAGTTACCACTGTTTCCGGCGGAACACTGGTTGTCGGTCACAACACGGCTCTGGGTACATCCTCCGGAAACACTGTAGTCTCTGCCGGGTCATCTCCTTATCCAGTACTTTCCCTTGCAGATGGAGTAACTGTTACAGGTGAAACACTGGTTCTTAACTCAGACAGCGCAACCGGTGGCCGATCGAGTCTCTATGCAGCAGCAGGTGTAAATGCAATCTGGAACGGGACAGTAACGCTGGCGGGGAATGACCGTGCTCAGATATACGCACATGGTAATTTACAGTTGAAAGGTGCTATAAATGGAAGCAGTTATATGCTGCTTATTCGTGGAGACGGGGAAGGTGTTATCAGTTCAAAGGTAACGATCGGAAATACTGCACTCGTTAAAGCAGATGCCGGGTCCTGGACTGTCCGCTCCACCGGTAATCAATGGGGAAACACAGCCGTTGCTGTGGGTACTTTATCCCTGGGAGCCTCAAATGCTCTTCCTGAAAATACCATCCTTTCGATAGGACAACCAGATAACAGCGATGCAGCTTTTGATCTGAATGGCTACGACCAGACTGTAGCCGGCTTGGCTGACAACGGACAGATAGGTGGTTTACGGAAGATCACCAACAGCGGATCATCGGAATCTGAATTAACTATTAATAATTCTTCAGATTTTACCTATTCTAATCTGATTGAGGATGGATCAGGCAAGGTTTCTCTGATTAAAACCGGTAAAGGCACTCAGATCCTCTCCCGCACTTCACATACTTTTTCAGGGAAAACAGTTATAGAGAATGGAACACTGGCTGTTGCTTCCGAAGGTTCTATCTATAATGGAGGTATGATTGATGGTGAGATGATAATAAAAAGAGGAGGCACATTTAGAATAGACAGGCAGGATATCTTCGGTGGACATTTATCATTTCCATCTGTTACGATTACAATTGATTCCGGTGGAGTTTTAAAGAGTAACGGCTTTTTTAACACCCTTGGCCCCATTGTTTTAAACGGTGGGACATTACTGGCAGACGGCGGAGATTCGACATACGGCTGGGGAGTGTGGTCATTACATGGGAAAGTATCCGTAATTGGTTCAAATACTTCGTTTATTGCTACCGGGGCTGGTTCTGCAAACTATATCAAGATCGGGAATTGTAATGCAGGGGGTACAACTGAATTCGATGTAGCAGACAGTGCCTACGGTGATGATCTTGTTGTGAGTGCAGAGCTATGTGATGATATAGAGTCGGAGAGTCCTTATTCGAAGAATGTTACCAGTGGGCTTGTGAAGACTGGAAATGGAACTATGGTCCTTTCCGGTCACAATACTTTCACTGGCCCTGTAAATGTATCTGCAGGGACAATGAAGATCAATGGGTCTACAGACCCGGCCTGCACTGTAACAGTAAAGGGGACACTTTCCGGAACCGGAAATGCAGCTGGTGCGGTCACAGTTCTTGACAGCGGAACGATTTCTCCTGGAGATGAAGGTGCCGGAAAGCTCTCAACCGGACCACTCACTTTAAACAAATTTTCAAAACTGGTATTTCAACTGGGCAACAGCAGCGATCAATTGCAGGTAAACGGAGATCTTACTCTTGATGGTATATTGGATATTGTCCAATTGTCGGAGTTGAAAGAGAGCACATTTACTTTGATAACCTATAGCGGCGCGCTCCAGGATAATGGATTGAATATAGGCAGTGCTCCTGCGGGGCGTAAATACACTATTTCGGCTGGGGATGGAGCTGTTACCCTGAAAGTAATACAGACACCAGTTTACACCTGGGATGTTTCTGACGAGGCTGATTTTCAGGCTGGGAACGGTACCTGGGGTGAGAATGAATACTGGAGCATTGATGGAACAAAACTTGAACCATGGCCTGGAGAGGGACATACAGCCCGGTTTGCAGGCAGCAACGGAGAGTGGAATGTCGAAGTAAAAGGTATACAGGATGTCGACAGTATAGTGTTTCTTAATTCAGGATATGTTCTCTCCGATGGAGGTATCAATTTCGGTTCTAAAGGCGGTGTATATCTGGCAAAGGGTATCAGTGTTACCATAAATTCAGTGATTAGCGGCACTGGCGGATTAAAGGTATCTGCTGAGGGCGGTTCACTTTCCAGATTATTTCTGCAGGGGTCAAACAATTACAGTGGTCCGACAATAATTGGGAACGATGCAGAGATAAACGTTGTAGAAATTGCGGACGGGGCCTCAAACAGCAGCATTGGTTTATCAGAAAGTGCCGCGCAAAATCTTGTTCTTGATGGAGGACGTCTCAGGTATGTTGGAACAGGTGCAAGCACAGACCGTCTGTTTACATTAACAGCAAATGGCGGTCGTCTTTTTTCCAGCGGCAGCGGTCCTGTAATATTCACGAATAACGGGCATATTTCCTTTTCAGGCACTGGAAACCGGTATTTTGAGCTCGGAGGTATTTCAGAGTATTCCAACATCTTGTCACCAGTAATCAGGGATGGAAATGGTGGTGTTACATCAGTGCGAAAAACCGGAGAACAGAGTACCTGGATTCTTACTGGTGAAAATACCTACAGCGGCGGAACAACAGTAAGTGATGGAACTTTACAAATCGGGAACGGGGGAAACACCGGAAAAATTACAGGAGATATCGAAAACAGAGCTCATCTGGTTTTCAATCGTTCAGGGCAGTACACATTCAACGGGAATATCTCAGGGGCAGGAAAAACTTCTGTATCCGGCGGTATTCTCATTTTGACCGGTTCTGTTTCTCCTGAAAGTAAAATAACTGTTGACTCCGGCGCCACATTGGGTGGGACTGCAGTGATTAATGGAGTGCTGAACATAAGCACAGGCGGTACTCTGTCTCCGGGTATTGATAAAAATGGGAAAATGGTAGCAGATACCCTCGTTCTTTACAGCGGTTCAAATTTAAGGTTTGATCTGGGAGAGAAAAGTGATACTGTTGAGACTGTGAAGCTGGTGCTTGATGGAATACTTAATATCAGACAGATTGCAGGTTTCAAGCCCGGAACATATACAATTCTTACATACAGCGGAGAACTGATTGACAGTGGACTTGTCTTTGGTACAGTGCCCGATGGATACCAGTATGAACTGAGTTCACGAAACGGGAAGGTCCAGGTTTCTGTTAGTATTTCTGCAGAAACTCTATCTGCAGGATTCACAGCATCACCCAGGAACGGTTTTTACCCGTTAGCCGTAAAATTTACTGATACATCTAAAGGTGTGATAGACTCCTGGCAGTGGAACTTTGGTGACGGGACGACAAGCGATAAAAAGGATCCGGTACATGAGTATTCGAAAGCAGGTCTTTATACTGTAAAACTGACAATCGCAGGTCCCGATGGAATCGATTCTGTTATTAAAACCGATTATATCAATGTCTATTCGGATTCAGCAAAAGAGGCGGTATCATTTTTTAATCCGAAAGTGCTTTTTGACACTGTAAAGGCCTTTAACGGCAGCATTATACTGTGGAAAGACTCGACTTTTACCGGTAAGGAAATCAGACATGATACTCTTTTCGCAATTAAAGTATCCGAAAACTATGAGGGAGTGGTTAAGACCGGAATGTCTTTTGTATTTGGAAACAAAGATTCTTTTCCGGAATTCTATGTGGGTATTTCCTATTTGCCGCTTCCATCAGGTTTTGCACCAGGTGATGTGCGCATGTATCGTGACAGTGCCGGAGTACTCCTTGTTGAGCATGGATCCCGGGTAGATTCTTTAAATAAGATAGTTTACACCAAAACATCGGTTCTAAAGTATCCGTTTCTATTGCTCATCGATACACTTCCTCCGGTCATAGAGGTTAAAAGTGATACAGAAGCGGTCTGTCTGCCGAATACCATTGTAAATGACACTTTTACAGTACGGGACAATATTTTCAATACTTACTGGAATTATGTCTATGGCAGAGGAGAAGATTCCCTCCTGAAATCCATCTCAGGCCAGTTAAATGGCAAGTCAAAAGACCTGCAGATGAAGGTTCCCGGTGAGGCAGTAGGTGATCTGAGCGGTTTAAGAGCATTACTGATTGTATCTGATGGTGCACACACAGATACTGTCAATGTATCAAGGAAAGTAAGAAGAGATATTTCTGATCCATGCACCACATCCAGCATGGAATGGTACCCGCTTTCAGTTACAGCCGATCTCGATTCCTCAGGACCGGAATATGTGATTGCCCGACTTTCGGAATTTGAAAATGTCTCCTATGATAACCGCTTCATGCGTATGTTTAAGTGGGAAGGAGACAAAGGAGAATTTGTCGAGTATTCGGCTGATGCACAGGAGAAATTCGGATTTATCCCTGGACAGACCATCTGGATAAAAACATTGAGAAAAAGACCGCTTCATTTCGGTTCCGGGACTACTGTTTCCTTAAAGGAACCTTTCAAAATAGAACTTGCTCCAGGAGAATGGACTGATATCAGTCTGCCGTTTGCCTTTCCGATACGGCTGGCGGATATTTTAGAGAACAGTATCGGATCGGAAGACATGCAGTTCTATTCATGGGTAAAGGATAGCTTAACCCGCAGATTCCGTTCTGAGGGGCTTTTTGTGCCCGGTATTGAAGAGATGCAGGACCTCAATGTTGTCCTGGATCTCAGTGAGATCAATGCCTTTACTGTTTACAATTCCGGAGACAGTAAGGCGGAATTAAAGATTCCACCCATTCCGGCTTCAATGTCTCCTCAGAGGCCCCTGGGGAAGAAAAAACAAAGCGGATGGAGTGTTAAGGCTGTTTTTAAGGCAGAGAGCGGGACACCGCTTTCCAGGGTTTTCTTCGGGTATAATCCTTCCGGTTCTGCAAGATGGTATCCGGTTCCACCTTCACTTTCCGAACAGAGGGTCGTGCTTTATAACCGAAAAGAAAACAAGCGATACGGTCATTTCATTGGCAATCAGTATAAAGGTGGTTTAACACAGGAAATGGCTTTTGAAAACAGGAGCTCCAGACCTGTTTCGATCTCATATCAGCTTCAGGAGTCAGGCAATCTCCCTGATAATACAAGTGTTCTGCTGCTCGATCAACAAAGTGGAAAATGGCAGAAAAGCGGTACTGTCACTGTGGCAGCAAAAAGTGTGGAGTACAGATTGATTGTGGCAGCCGATGAATCTTACAGAGAAGAATTGGGAAAGGATCTCCTCTCATTTAGGTATTCCATCAAATCGCTTTCTCCGAATCCTTTCAGATCACAGTTAAACATCCGATATACGGTACCTCTTTATTCAAATCACAGGTTGGTTTTCTCAATATTTGACCCGACAGGGAAGCTGGTCTGGAAAAAAGAGGCAGGGAAGGACCTTTCCTGTGGGGAGCATTTCATTTCCTGGAATGGCCTTGATTTACGGAATAAAAGGGTGAAATCGGGCATTTATTTTGTGACTTTTTCGGTACTGGATTCCCGCGGCAGGCCTCATAAGAGGTTTACTTCAAAGATTACTTATCTGCCCTGATTAATTTTGTTCCTCTGAAATGTTTGTTTTAAGGACCGGCACTGGTATTGGTAATCCGGTATCGTGCAAACCAGGAATGATCCGTCTTCAGGCCGATTCTTCGGGCAGAGCATGGAAGTAAGTACTATTTTGTATCAGAATCCAGAACTGATGGAAAAACCGAAGGGACAGATATGTCTTTTGAAAAGCTGATACCGGAAAAGATCTTTGAAGCTGTTGAAGATGCTCTTGGAATAAAGTTGACATCATGTATTTCTACTTTCCCTAGTTACATTAACCGTGTTTATGAACTGGTTGCTGCAGATGGGAAAAGGCTGGTAGTAAAATTCTACCGCCCGGATCGATGGAGCAGGGAAGCAATATTGGATGAGCACAGGTTTGTTCTTGATTGCCAGGAAGCGGAAATTCCGGTTGTTGCACCTGTTACATTGAGAAACGGGGAGACGTTGGGAGAGTTTGATGGTATCTATATGGCGGTTTTTCCCAAACGTTCCGGCCGTCAATTAGAGATAAATGATGACTCAG
>ERZ795047.2546-NODE-2546-length-17237-cov-9.726807_pt1 | contig 17237 bp, 16 predicted proteins | sample MGYA00375131_ERZ795047 | MGnify/ENA primary metagenome ERZ795047 (study PRJEB30176, sample SAMN05720228) | activated sludge metagenome | isolation source: Anaerobic digester | place: Japan | collected 2015-05-20 ...
ACGGTGAAGGTCTATGTGACGCCTGGATTCGTGGAAGCGGCAGCAGAGTCCACGACCACGACCACGACCAGTACTACTACCACAACCACTACTAGCCCTGGTGGCTAAGAAAAAGGCTGCATCACAAACGATTTGTCGTAGCTCGGGGGTGGACTACTACCGCCCCCTGGCTGCGCTTGAGGACTTCCATCGGTCTAATGCCAAATGGCGACTAATTGTTGGAAGTAACCGATCTGGCAAGACATTGGCTGCGGCGGCGGAAGTAGCTATGGCTGTTACCGGCCGTGACCCATTCCAGAAGTACCGTCCGGTTAACGGCATTGCCATGATTATTGGGCTGGACCGTTCGCATACTGGTATGCTGTGGCGCAAGCTATCGCTGCCTGGTGCGTTCAAGCTCGTTAAGGATGGAGATACATATCGAGCGGTTAGACCAGCCTATCCTGGCGCACCAGAGATTGATGCCAGTGATATGGAAAAGGTCAAGGAATGGATTGATGCGCCGCCGTTGATTCCACCCGAGGCAATTGATGGAATAGCTTGGGCTGATTCCGCCAAAGAGATTCCTATGCACGTTAAGCTCTGCAATGGATGGCAGATAATGTTCGTTACGTCTTGCGGGATGGTGAAGCAAGGCGAACACTATGATTTAGTGTGGATTGACGAACAAATAAACAGGAATCAGTTTTTCTATGAGGCAGACCGTGGTCTGGTTGACATTGATCCGCAATATAAAGCGCTGGGAATCTGGACTGCGTCGCCACAGAAACAGAATCCATTGCTTTGGGAGCTGCACAATCATGCGACTGATGGGCAAGATGTCGTTAGTTTTACGGTGGATATTGGTGATAATGCGTTTGTTGATAAACGCAGTGTGGAAGACTTTGCGGCGCGGCTAACTGATGATGAGCGAGCGGTCCGCATCGAAGGTCAATTTGCAGTAGATAGATGGCGCATCTATCCTATGTTCGATCCGATGGGACGGCATGGGACGCAACCCAAGCCAATACCAAACGATTGGACCATCTATTTGGCATTGGATCCAGGAACCACCAACTGTGCTACGGTATTTGGCGCTGTACCACCTGATGAGAAGGTGGTCTATATCATTGGCGAAATACTGATTCGCAATTCTGACGCCTATACATGGGCACGCGAATTGGCTAACCTGCCAATAGCTAAGCAGACTGAATCGTGGATTATCGATGCAGTGGCAGGCCGCCAGCATGGCATTGGATACACGCTATCTGTTGCCCAAAAGTACATGGAGGCTGCTAATAGTTTTGGATTAAGGCCGCGTGTATTTGGACCAATGGCTGGCTTTATTGCAGGGTGTGCTGTGCCACAAGTGAGAATCGAACATGTACGTCGCTACTTGCTGGCTACTGATAACCCAGAGGATACGCACTTTGGTGTAAGATTGTTCCTGGGCAGAACGACACAACTTGCACACCAGATATCGCTGGCACAATTCGATGAGAACAATCCATCAAAGCGGATAAAGGGTGCGTTCGACTTGCTGGATGCCTTTGAATATCTGATGTCGCATAATCCCCAGCATGTTGCAAGGTACGATGGTGAAAGTCATCATGGAGATAGCGTGTACCAAGCGTTTCTGCGAAAGCGATTGAAGTCGCATCGTGAACATCTAGATTATTGTGGGGTGAGCCTTGGATAAGGTCTTTGAATGCTATCAAGACATCCACATCGGTGACATTGTGGAGGTGCGTTTTGCGTCATCTAACATTGCACCTGTGTTGGGTATAATTACATGTGTCGGGCAGGATAGTGCAGCATTGGTGTATTTTCCCAAGACGGGTGCAAGTGTTGCACGGTATGCCGGCGCATGGAATATCAATGACCCAAGGGCATACGATAAGAATGGCAATACGTCGGACCTTGGCGCCAATCGGTGTTTATTCAAGGTCATTAGATCGCCTATGAGTCAAATTGAAATGGCACGGCGGATAGATGAGTTGGAGCAAGCAGTCGCCAAACTAGAAGGCGATATTAAGGGGGTGAAGAGTGGACAGCGATTGGCTGCGAGAGTTGAGCAGCCTGTGGAAAACACGAATAACCGAAGCCAAGGAGGCCAAGGAGAAAAGCTTCAGCAAAGAAGCTGACAGTCTTTGGTCATTTTTGGTTAAGGATTATCGTGAACTCTACTTCCTGACAGACGACACCGTTGCCTTCAATCGTGATGAAGGTCCATACTTCAAACCGCGCATCAATAAGTTTCGTGAATTCGTTGACCTCTACACGCCATTTGTACTAGCCCAGCTACCTTATCGCCGCGTTAGCTCTACTCGTCCGGTATTTCCAGAGGAAATCTACAATACCATCACCATGCCGTTTGGCGTTCCGTTCAGCCAAATCGACAAGGCTTCACGTACGGCAATTGATACGGCGGCCATTATCCTGGAATGGCTTCTAAATTATGGTGCACGGGAATACCGGCTACTGCGTGAAGCACGTATGGCTGCCACTGAGGCCTTTGTTAAAGGTCGTGGCCTGCTATGGCATGGGTTGCTTTCTACGTCTTCTGGTGTAATGCCAGCAGCATTATACGAGTCAGTAGATAATCTTTTCATTGATCCGTCTTCTGTTACACTGCGTGATGCCGGATACATCATTCGAAGGCGTCTTGAGCCTGCCTGGCTGATATCCGAAAAGCTTGGCATTAACCAGCAAAAGCTGGTGGATATGTCAAAGCGTATCGAAAACGATCCACGCAGCACGTCGGAAGTCGATATGGTGGAATACTACGAGGTCTATTCACGTATTGGTAGCGGAGCCAGACTAGCTCAGTCCCGCGACCCATTGAAAGACGTGCAGGAATCGCTCGATAGCGCTGGCGAGTACATGTGGTTTATCATCATGGAGGGTGCCGATTATCCGCTGAACCTAGACCCAGACGTGATTCTCGGTGATGCCACTATGGCCAGACAGGCTGTGCAATGGCCAGTGGCAACCTATGGTGATATCGTCGATCCTTGGCCGTGCTCAATCTTGGACTTCTTCCCTAACGTGACTGATCCGTGGGCCACTAGCCCATTGCGGTCTGGCCTTCCCTTCCAGGTCTTTCTAGACCACCTGTATGGCTACGTGGTATCACAAGCGCGGCGCTCAACTAGGCAAGTCGTGGTTGTTCCGGACCACGTAGATAAGGGTCTTATCTCTGCCATTGAGGGCGAACAAGACTTTTGTGTGGTTCCGGTCAGTGTTCAGCAGACATCAGACCTTGCAAAAGAGCTGTACCATGTGATTACCTTCCCGGGTGTTCCAGAGCATATCTGGCAACTGATATCGATGGTGGAAGAACGATTCGACCGTGCTGTGGGCCTGGACCCAGTCCTATATGGTGCGCAACCGACACGCCAGATTCGTAGTGCATCGGAAGCCAAGATGCGATATCAGGCTGCTACTGGACGAGCACAGTTTATGGCTGAACGAGTCGAAGACTGGATGGGTGTTATTGCGACGAAGGATGGTCTGCTGACGCGGCTACATGTGCCATTTACGCAAATTGCCAGATATTTTGATGAGCCAGTGGTAGCTGGTGAAGATGGCAATCCAGTGCCTGGCGGACCGCTTAGTATGCTATGGGGGCAGGCTATCAGTACACCGGACCCACTGGCTGCCAGCCAAGATTTTATGTTCGATATCGTTGCCGGTACAGCGCAGCGTAAGGATAAGGAACAACAACAATCTGCGGCTATGACGATAGCCCAGACATTGATGCCAGTGGCCCTGGAGGCTGCTGCCAAGACTGGCGATTACGGCATGTTTAATCGTGTTTTGGAACGCTTGTCGAATGCTTATGAGTTAGATTTGGGTATGTTCCGCATGGAACAAACGAATGTTATGCCACAGCAACAACCAGAAGGAGGAATGCCAAATGGCCAAGAAATCGCAAGACAAATGGATTCAAAGCGCAATCAAGCGGCCGGGCGCACTAACCGCCAAAGCCAAGAACGCAGGAATGTCGGTAGCTGAGTTTTGTGCAAGAGGTTCGAAGGATACACGGACCCAGCGGCAATGCAATCTCTACAAGACGCTGCGTGGTTTTGCGGAAAAGAAGTGATCCGGAGATTAAGATATGAAGGGTGCAGAAAAGCGTGATCTCAGGTCTGCCATACCTGTCCCGTATATCTCGACTGGAACGTTTCGGGACAAGAGTAATATGCTCCACAAAGAGGATGCGTGGTCACGTCAATTGATTGCCCGTAATTGCCGAAAGCACGGTGGCAATCCAGAGGCTGGAAACTACTTTCCGCAATTGGCGAAGTTTCCTGGTGATCCAGAGGCGTTTGCCACGTGCAAGGATGATATTAAGCGTGTGGCAGCTAAACGCGGCTTGAAATGTGAAGGAATTGTGGATTGCGACTTTCGGCAGCAGACGGAGCCAGCCCCCTATAGGGTGGCGCCAGATATTGTCGAGCGACACGTGCAGAAGGTAATCGAAGAACAACATGGCGGCAAATGCAGCGAAGCGAAACGCCATGAATTGCGAGAATACATGACAGAAAAACTGTCTGGTGAACAATGACTACATACTCAGACCTTCTCGATGCGATAGTGCGTGTTGTGTATGGGCACGGACTGTCTGCTGCTGCCGATCAGGTTCGCATGGCAGCTAGCATGGCATTCGAGCAATTGCCTATGCTGGCGCGCTGGAATCGCTATCGGGCCTACACGCGGCTCTTGGTAAATAACCAAGTCGTAGGCAGGGCAAATTACAGTGACGGAACGTTGACTCTTGATTCTGGTGAATGGCCATCATGGGCAGTAGGATGTAGCGTGATGGTCTCTAACTATCGGTGCATGATTGCCAGTATAGCCGGTAATGTAGCTACGCTGTCGGTAAGGCCTAGCACGGCAACGTCTGGAGACGTTAGCTATGCCCTGTACCATGATTGCCTGGACTTGCCGGCAGATTTTATTGTAGTCGATAGTATCCACAGCTACGATCCTCCGTATCAACTTGAGCCAGGTGACCGCTCAGAGGTTTATAGGGACTACGGCCCGCAGATGCCAGCCGCATTACCTGCTAGATTCACCATCGAGCCTGGTGTGGCGAACTATAGGCTAAGACTGTTTCCGCCGCCATGCCAGCGTGCCCAATTGGACTTGATATACTGGCGACGCATTAAGATGCCAGTGCACAGCGGACGGGATGCGATAACCAGTCGAGGGACGATAGACGTAACCGGCACTTCGGTCGCTGGCAATGGTACATCGTTCCGTACAGATATGATTGGTGCCGTACTAAGGATTGGGGATGCCGAACGGATTCCTACCGGACTGGACGGGTTGTCACCATACGTCGCAGAGAGCCTTATTGAGGATGTGATCGACACTGATAGCATGACATTGATGCGGGACGTTGGAGATTTTAGTGATGTGCGATATTGCATTACCGATGTGTTGGATATTGACCCGCACATGTTTTTCTTGCTGATGGCGTTGTCGATGCAATCTCTGTCACAGATTCTTGGCAAGAAGATTGCCGTGGATGTTGACGCGGCGTTGCGAGAAGCCAAGTCGGCTGATGCAAGACAGGCAGGTATCTATGGTGGTGCAGACCAGGGCACTGTAAGAACTGTTTATCTTACGTCAAGGATTGGGCAATGAGCTATTGCAGTCGTGAAGATATCGAAGCTGTCTTTGGTGCCAAGAACCTGTCGGTATGGGCTGATATTGAATCGGAGTCCGACAGTGAGCTAATTGCGTCACGTATTACCCATGCGATTGACGTTGCTGATGCAGAAGTTGACTCAGTGTTGGCTGGTGGTCCGCTGCGTGTACCAGTAGCGCTTACACCAGATGATACGCCTGCCATTATTCGTGAGGCTGCGGCTACCCTTGCAGGCGTCTATTTGTACGAATCACGCGGGGCGCAATCAATAGATGTGCAGAGCGGGTCTCCGGTACACCCATATCTATTCAAGAGGATGTGGGCCTTGAGTGTGTTGACTGACTTGCGTGACGGCAAACGAAGAATCCCAGGTATGGTGTAAAATGAGAAACGAAATTGACATGGCCCACGAGTTTCTCTGGCAGATGCTAGAAGAAGACGAGCGGTTTGCCCATGCCGTGCCAGACAACAGACGAATCCGAAACACCAGTTTCTACATTCCGCAAATGCTGGATAATACCGGAGTTGCGGACACGCCGCGTGTTATGATTGTGATTACCGGATATCAACCGCATCTAGACCGTGGCAGTAATCTTACCACGGCTGATGTTCAGTTTTCGATGATGGTGCAGGTATGCGGTAGGAATACCAGCATTATATCAGAGGTATTGTGTGCGTGGATGCGAGCGTTATTGGCATCCAGGCGCAAGGCAGTTGATACGGGGTTTATCTACAATGTTACGCCTGCGCCAGTCGAGATAAAGGTTGAGCGGGTTGCTGGTGAAATAGCCTTGGTTTCGTTAGGGACAGTTGCGGTATCGGTGGGGCTGGCCACAAACTTACTCTTAGGGGGCGATTGATATGGCATTAGTATCTGGGGCACTATTGGCAGTTGACGGCTTGCCTAGCGTTGCGCGATGGGAGGTCGAATGGGACCGGCGAACAATTGATGTTGTTACGTCTGGTACAAAAGAGGCTCTTGTTAGGGCCTGTGGGGCGGCAGATTGGCAAGCGACTATCGAATGCCTGGGCTGGCCGGACAAGACTCCCGGGGAGGAGTTTACATTTAAGGGATCGATTGATGGCACTAATGGCGCAACTGGAGATTGCTATCTGGAAGAGATTCAGGTTGTAGCAGACTACGAAAATAACGCCCCGTTAATGACTACCTATCGGGCGGTGTCGAATGGTGCGCTTACGTTTGGCGCTGCTGCTGCCACAGACGCAGCGGCACCAGATGTTATCTGCCCTGCCACCATAGCTGTTACGGGCGTTACGGGAGATGTTGCAGCCTGGATTTTCGTGGCCCGACGGACTGGCATCCCGTACACATCAAGCAAGACTGACGGCGTGCGAAAGCGTGTCAAGGGTGCTTGGAATATCAGCGCTATTGTGGATTTGTATCTTGGTAGTGGCGTACCAACACTTGACGCATCGACTGCACTAACGTTTGGCGGGGATGCTGGAATCACGTTTAATGGTGCCTACGCTCACCGCGTGCAGGAGTTTGGTGCAGACTCCAGCATTATTGTAAACGGTCGAGAACTGAAGCGGTTTCGTGTAACGTTTGACCATGATGCGCGTGATTCTGGAAACACGGTTAAGGTTGCCGGTACGACATTGTGGCCGGTTACATAATAAGGATGCACGATGACACCGGAAGAAGAATACTACCTTGAGTTGATTGAGCAATCTCGCAATACCCGTGATCGCCTACTGGCTGGCATTCCGTTGCGTGATGCGCCATCCAAAACAGGTGTCAGTGTTCCACAAGAGAAAAGCGATAAAGCGCAGGAAGATGCTAATCCACCCAAGCCAGCGCCACGTGAACTACAGCATCATGTCATTCCAGTAGTAAAACCACCAGAGCGCCAACCAGAGTCTGTGCAACCAGACAAGCCCACAGTGGAGGCCGCAGAGCCTGTGCAACCCACCAAGCCGACAGTGGAGGCCGCAGAGCCCATACAGCCCACCAAGCCGACAGTGGAGGCCGCAGAGCCTGTACAGGAAGCGAAACAAAAGCAGTCGCTACGCGAAGATGCAGCAGAGGCACAGACTCGACGTTATCGGGTGGTACCATCGCGAAGATTGACACAGAGGTGGGAGGCTAGGCTATCGGCAACCGCAGACATGTATCGTTCACGATTGGCTGGTAGATATGCCAAGTACCCGACTCGCGAAGATATCAATAAGAGATTGCAAGAGGCTAATGCTGGGATAACCTTTCGCCTGGAACCAGAAAGCGATGACACTAAAGGCGACAACGTTTCGGCTGAACCAATTGCCCAAGATGAAAAGCAGGATGTTATTGAACGAGACGAAGACGAGAGTCTAACGCCGAGAAAGACGACACGCGCAGAAATCCTAGAAGAACGCGCGTCACGTTACCAGCAAGAGAAGAAGACCAGGCGGGAATTGTATCAGCAAGCCAAAGCTGAACGTCGCCAGCTTTATCAAGAAAGCAAGACTGAGCCAGAACAAGCAGACGTTAAGCAATCTACTGAAGGAGCCGAAACAGAACGCAAGGCTGCGCAGCCAATGGGGCGCAGGGATATTCAACAACGTCCATCACAAATTGACCGTCAAGTTGACGTGATTATTGGTAAGATGGCAAAAATGGAAACTGTATCAGATAGGCTAGCTGCGCTGGAGGCGAAGGTTGGATATCTAATGTCCGCGGTGACAAACATGAACTTCATCACGCGGTAGATATGTGGGGCATGATCTGTGGCAGAGTATGAGGAATTAGCAGGTTCACCGAGAATAGTATTTCGCAACACAGAGTCTGGTTTGATGACTACTGTGGTGCGAAGGCTAAAGTGTGCCTGGGCCGACAGATACGCAATAACAGCGGGCTGTATCAATTCTCCAGTAGTTGTTTCTGGGGGGGCCTTTGCGATTGAGTCAGTTGACATTCAGCCTTTGTCTGATGGCGGGATGTCAATTGCCCCAATTGGTGGTGGCAGTGATGCCAACTACGAATACGCACTCGTCGAGGCGGTCTATGGTACGCGCGTAACCCACGGCGGGATCGGTAGTTGGGTTGCCATGCGAGAGATGGTCAGCACAGACATGACGATCATAGATCGCATGACTGGCGACCTGGTACAGGCCACCCAGGAAGGCCCCATGGCACCGGACTACAATGCCCGCGTTCGGATGATGTTTCCAACCGGCAAGTACAGTGTGCGTGTTATGCGGCTCTCATCTATGATGCCGCGTGCCTGCTTGTCTATGCTTGGGCACGTTAACAGCGCCCCGTTCAATGCTGGAGTTATGGGAGTGTGGGAGGCTGGTACTGTACTGTACGCTGAGCACTCACATGAAGACGTGTGGTTTCCAGGTGAAGTAAACATCAAGACGTATGTCTGTACTTTCTACATGCACCCACGTGGCTGGAATACTGGCTTTTCTACTGCCGCACAGGCTTTTCTTCCTTACATACACCGCACTACCGGAAATCCGGTGCTATTCTATCCGATGGCAAATCTTAATGGAGTACTGATCTAGCTTGACTGAGTATCGCCGCATTGATCCCAGTAGAGACAAGGGCATTCCGGCCTCGGAATGGAACAAGCATTCAGAGGCATTACGGAAGATGGACGGCCTATCGCATGGGATGGATGCCCGCGAATGGTTTAGTAAGCGTGGCGAACTTGATGATACTGCTAGATTGTGGTACGGGATAACGTTTCCGAACTTTAACTTCGATCCCCCGTATCCTGCAGAAGATACGTACTATGACGCAGAAACGGAAGTATTTTATCCCGTAGAGCTATACAGTACGGAATGGTTACCGGCTGAAGGGACGTCTGGGTGGCCGCGCATCTATGACAAGGACGGCTGGAAGCTGCGGATGCTGGACCCGGAACGGATGCAGACTCTGTACCGCGGCCAATTCTTTGCCTGCCCATTGTTTGCGGGGAAAGATGAGTATTACCAGCCTGGTACGCACGTTGCCATCATAGAGCAACAAGGCCGCTTTTATATCCTCGGTCCAGTTGTGGACATGAGGGATATGTGCCGGTTCCGGCTGCTGAGCGCGCTATATCCATGCGGATCGGCAACTGCCCAGCGAATTGTGTACGATACCGAGCTTGCTTGCAATAGTTATACGAACATTACAGTGTTCGATACACTGGCCATTGTACCACAAGGCGGTGTTGGCGCTGGCACCCAAGGCTGGGCACGCTGGATGATTGACAGCAAGCAATGGGAAGTGGTTGCTCTATCGTCAAAGAAGACGCCTGCTGTTACGACCAGTACGACTAGCACAACCACAATGATGCTGCATAATCCGTGCAGCGGTAGATGCAAATGGGTGTGGAGCGCTGCATCTGGCAAGTGGACGCTGGAAACTGATAACTGTGAAGTAGCTAGCACTACCACACAACCAGGATCACAAACCAGCACTACACAGCCAAGCCAAACTACACAATGCCCGTGCGTTCCAACGTCAACTACTCAATGGAGTACGACGACTGGTAGTGGAACAACCAAACCAGGTAGCAGCACAACTCAGACTACATCTACCACATCTACCACAACGACCTCAACTACAACCCCACAATGCAGTTGCGTTCCACCTCAATTCTGTGGCGAACAAGATGGCGATTGTACCTGGACGCAATGTTCGCCTTATCCAGGTATCCAGCCGGATTGTCCAACCAGCACTACTACAACTAGCACTACCACATCCAGCACCACTACAGGTGGCAGTACAAGCAGTACGACATCGGTGGATTGTAGTACAACTACCACGCTGGAACCTACCACGACTACCACAATCCCAGTGCCAGAGTGTACCTATTGCAAGTGGTTTGCGTTTTATATTGCCAACTACGGTGGGGCAATTGGCTGGCAGCTTGTTGATAATTATTGTTTGAACAGCGCAATCGGATGTCGTTGCCCGTATCCGGATGAACCAGCTAGCGAACATCTATGCGAATACAAAATTGTCGAGTGCGAGGTGTCTCCACCACAGACAACTGCACCACCGTTTATTCCGCATTGTGCTGGCCCGTGCGCTTGGGCATGGAATTGTGATTCTCTGGTGTGGATTGCAATAGCGGGGCAGTGGGAATGTGCTCATAGTCAGGGACAATGCGCTAGATGTATGTGTGTACCACCGTCCGAGCCAGGTGAAGCGTGCGATATTACGCTGACGCCTTGCTACGAGAATTGCACAACACAACCTCCGCCGCCAACGACAAGTACGACTACGCAAACAACCACCACACTGTACGATCCCTGTACAACCACCACAACAGCACTCCCCACCACAACAACCAGTACGACCAGCACTAGTACTACTACCGCGTGTTTCACTATGGGATGCAAGTGGCGTGCAACATCTAACCAGAAGTGGCAGATTATCGAGAACAAATGCCCACCCACGTGCCCATGTTCAGAGCCAAACTGGACTCCAATGGACGACTGTGAAGTGGCATACACATCGTGCACCGGACGAGCGTGATGAGTACATTCAACATCATAATGGAAGACACGAGCACCTCGACTACGAGTACGACGACGGTGCCCCCATGCTCGTCATGCGGTTGCCAGTGGTCATGGGATACTGAGCTTGGCTGGATACTGGAAATCCCATGTTCGGATTGCGTTGGTGAGTTCCCATATCTGTGCGAAGAATGCGGTTGTGATGAGCCAGCTTCCCCAGGCGAGACACAAGGCGAACAACAGCTAACGGAATGCTATACCACAACCACCAGTTCAACTACGAGTACCACCACCCAGCCAGACTCGTGCTCACCATGTGCCTGCTGGTGGCTGTGGACCGTTGAGAATGGCTGGACACTGGAATCGTCATGTGCATCATGTGTCGGAGATCAATTCTACGAATGCCCGGGATGCAATTGCGATCAGCCCACACAGCGTGGCGAGTATGATGGTGACAGAAGCCTTACGCAGTGCTACACGGCCACCACAACGACGCTGCCAGACGAGGGACCGTGTTCACAGTGTGGTTGCCGATGGACTTGGGACGTTGATCGTGGGTGGCTTTTAGACGTTCCATGTGAATTAAATTATCCGGTTGGTTGTGTGGATTGCCTTTGCGATCCCCCCACCTATACTGGGGCATTCCCAGGTGTTCGGGAAGTGACGATATGCCGGGGGCGACCAACTACCAGCACCACGACGACCACGACAACCACAACCACCACTAGCACAACCAGTACGACTACCGAAGAACCGACAACCAGTAGCACTTCCAGCACGTCAACGACCAGTAGGACGACATGCTCTGGCTATCCGCCTTGCGAGGGGTTTGAGCCAGACCCGAATCCTGGTCCGTGTATGCAGGGCTATCAGTGTTCGTGTGTAGATGGTGAATGGTGGTGGGCAACGTGCGATCCTAGGGTTGCAGAATGCGGCGAAACGCCACTCAAGTATATTAGATGTCACGAAGAAGACGCTGGCGCCCAGGTGTATTGGCCATGCCCAGATTGCGTCCCCACAACTAGCTCGTCATCTACCAGTAGCACATCAACTACTAGTACGACTAGTGAAGAACCGACCAGCAGTACTAGCAGTACGTCCACAACTAGTACAACTACAGAAGAACCGACAACCACTAGCACAACCACCACGACCACTACCACAGAATGTGAATCTGAATTGTTTCCATGTGATGGTTTGGAACACGGTGTATGTCTAGACCCATGTCAAATAAGTACTATATGTCTGTGTGTTGATGGATTTTTCTGGTGGTATGCGTGTTGGGGATTTTCTGAAGAATGCTTACAAGCCAATCCAGATATAGATGAACATATATTTACATGTACACCGGAAGAGGTTGGTAAATACAAATGTTGGCAATGTCCAGACTGCACCACAAGCACCACCACCACCACTACAACTACCGAGGAGCCGACCAGCAGTAGTAGTAGCAGCACAACCACCACTACAACTACCGAGGAGCCAACCAGCAGCAGTAGTAGCAGCAGTACGTCAACGACAAGTACAACAACAAGTATATGCCAATACCAGGGATGTCATTGTTCATGGCACTGGATTGATCCAGATTGGCAACTGGTATCTGATTGTATCAGTGGATCGGGATGCCAAGAAACGGGGTGCATATATTGCGATGAACCAACAAGCCATGTAGAAGGCCAAGATTATGTAGATACACCATGCTATCAATAGCAGAGGCAATGTAGATGTACAACATGAAATGCGACTTTGTTAACGTTCGAGATTGTATGTACACGTGTCAGCGCTGCGGTATGACGGTTGCCACATTGCGTGATGAAAGCGGACAGTGCAGGCAGATAGACGCGGACCATCTACCGCCATGCGGATACGGCCCATTCGGTGTTAATGACCACGTGTTCATTCTCAAGGATGTATCAGACGTACAGACAACATACGTCTGCCAATTATGTAAGACTGAGCTATCAGCACCAGGAGCCGTAACACGTGATGAGATGTACAAGCTTGCCACAAACCTAGACAAGTGTGTAGGCAAAAAGACGCCAGACCGAATCATCGAAGGCAATCGGCCATTGTTTCCCACAATGGAGATGCTGAATATCAAGCCGTGGTGGTAGATGTAATGTACCAATCGTATGATTAGTATGTGAAGACTGATAGTGACCTAAAGCAACAGGAGATTTGGACAGTATGGGTAATGCAGAAAAGGTGCTAACCTTTGGCATGGCGACCTACGATGACTTTGCTGGAGTCGCATTTACGCTCCAGGCGATTCGGCTATACCATACCAAGCTGATGGACCGAATAGCCTTACTGGTAGTAGATAACTACCCATCCGGCAATTCCGAGCTGGCTAGGTTTTGTGGGTCAGTCGGCGCCAAATACGTACACGTAAAGGATGTTATCGGTACTTCACGGCCCAGGGATGCGGTCTTCCGGAATGCTGAAACACCCTGGGTAATGTGTGTTGATAGCCATGTTATGCTATTGCCTGGTGGCCTGGAAAAGTTTCTGGACGAAGTTTGTACGACCAATAGCCAGGACTTTTACCAAGGTCCAATCTTTTGGGATGGTGGCGGGTTCGCCACACACTTTGATACTATTCTGCGTGATGAGATGTACGGCACGTGGTCACTAGCCTGGACATGGCCTGGCGGGGATTACTACTTCTGCGTTAGAGACAACGAGGGCAAGGCAGAATACCGCGTCGTACAGCCTGGTGATCCACCCCCCCAAGACGCTAATCTGCCGTATCCACTGCCAGAGGTAGGCTATGCTGGTCATGAGCAACACCTATTGAAAGCTGGGTATGTGCCTGCCGTAGGACCAGACTTTAAGCCGTTCAAGATTCCCGGGCAGGGGCTAGGGTTATTCGCATGTCGAAAGGATGCCTGGCTTGGATTCCATCCCAATCACATGGGATTTGGTGGCGAGGAATTGTACATTCACGAGAAGTTTCGCCGTGCCGGTCGCAATTGCTGGTGTCTGCCATATCTTGGCTGGTGGCATTTCTTTGGTCAGCCGCGAAGCCGGTCACCAGTCCGACAATGGGACAAGGCACGCAACTACGTGCTGGAGTTCAACGAGCTAGGCCTAGACCTTGGGATTCTGCGTGAGCACTTTGTGGAGGGAAAGAATAACCGCGTGCGTCCCTTAATGCCAGCCAAAGAATGGGATTACCTGGTCGAAGACCCTGTGAATCACGTCTGGGATACGGCAGCAATGATTGCGGCAGCGAATGAAAAGCCTGGTGGCTGCTCGGGATGCGGAAAGCCAATTGAATCTATTAGCGCCTGGTACGAAAGCCAGTGCAAATCGCATCAGGATATCGGCGAGCATCTGCCGTACATCAAAGAGTTGGCAGATAGGTGTACGGTTGTAGCTGAGTTGGGATGCGGCAGTGGTGGCGTTACGTCAGCGTTGCTATCATCTTCCGCAAAGGAAGTGTGGACGCTGGATATAAGGCGTCCTAGCTTTGAGTCGAAGATAGCCAAGCTTACCAAGGATAGGTGGTTTGTGGTAGTTGGCGACAGCCGAACGACTCCGTTGCCGACTGAAGTTGATTTGCTTGTGATTGACACAATGCACAGGGCAGACTGGCTAGAGGCTGAACTGAACCTGCACGCTCCACGAGTGCGGCACTACATTGTCCTACATGACACTGAGACGTTCGGTGTATTCGGGCAGCTATTGCCTGGTGAGCAAGGTAGCGTTCCAGGATTGCGTGCAGGATTGATAAACTTCCTGCGTAACAATAAGCAGTGGAGCGTAATCAGTCACAGACGCAATCAACACGGGCTAACTATCTTGAGTTGCGATCCTGCCGACAAGCCGAAGCTGCCAAGTACGGCACGGCAGGTATTCAACTTCTCCAAGTCTTTTGCAACGCACGTAGCGTCTGGGGCACGGCAAGTTACGGAAGACCAGCTAGCAGAGAGGCTCGACTTGTGTGCGTTGTGTGAGCACAGAAACGAGAATCGATGTTCGATTTGTGGATGCTTTATTGCGGAGGGACCGGTTGGCGGGAAGGCGCAGTGGGCAGACCAGTCATGTCCTATTGGCAAATGGTTACCAATTGAGAGGGAAGGATGAAAGTAGCCTGTTTATGTCCGACTGCGTGGAGACCGGCATTGGTCAGTAATGCCATAGCTTGCTTTATGGAGCAAGACTGCCAAGCCGAAAAGAGGTTGTTTATTCTTGACGACTCTGGCATGGCAAAAGATATCGTCAGTGACCAGTGGGAGCTACATGCCACGGAAGGCATCTTCCCGGGCGGGCTACCGGCCAAATATAACCATCTATTTGATATGGCGATTGGCTGGGGCGCTGATTATATCGCGGTCTGGGAAGACGATGACATCTACTTGCCATGGCATTTGCGTGCGAGCATTGATGCCATGGAGCGTAACAACGCACAGTGGGCGCAGCCTTGGTCTGTTTATAGCCTGTACACCGGCAAGCTTGCCAAGGAAGATGGCAGGATGAGATTCCACGCTGGGGTATCTGCGCGTGCCAATGCCATAAGGCATATCGATGGGTGGCCTAAGGAATGCTGGCCAGACTTTGACCAGCAGTTTATGCACACATTGAGGCGGGCTTATGGTGAAGCGGCTGATTCAGCAGACCGGTTTAACCCTGGATACATATTCAGATGGGCTGGTACTGGAATGCCACATGCCGAAACGTTTGTTCGTGACCAACACGACCAGCGCTGGTATTTGGATGCCTGGACAGCCAATAGCCACAAATGGCATAACGGCAATGTGGACTATAAGATCGACGCCGTGATGGATGACGAGACCATGCTTATGTACCGTAACGTAACCGAGATAGGCAGCTAAGAGACAGGAGCACGCAATGTCACTACGCACTGGGGCAGATAACAAGACTGAAAGCGTCCCACCAGAATTGATTGGGACGATATCGCAACCAATAGCCGAGGGTGTAGTCCATTACTTAGAGTCTATTGACAATAAGCTTGGCAGCCTAACTGAGCAGATATCAGCGATGTCGATTCAGATGACAAATACGTGCAAGCGGGTAGATAGGCTGGAAGGGCAGATATATGGTAATGGCCACACGGGTTTAGCCACCAAGGTGAATGCTATTGTGTACGGGATATCGGCCATACTGGCTGGTGTCGCATTTATTGTGGCTGAAATTGTGTCGAAGTTATTTTGACCGAAGGCACCTGATTGATGATTGATACGTTGCATATTGTCACGCCTGTTTCACGACCCAATAATCTGTGTTGGTTGGCTGATTCTATCCGTGACAACTTGCAAAACATTCCGTGGGACTGGTGGGTAGTATTTGACCGCGCGGTAATGATACCGCTCAAGCCTGACTACCAACGGATAAAGTACTGGGAGTACGGTCCAGACGAAAACTCGATTGGTGGCTTTTCGTTACGAAACCATGTCTTGGATCTAATCGACTCCGGCTGGCTGTACTTTCTGGATGACGATAACATTATCCATCCAGACCTGGAGACGACGCTACTATTCTCCTGGAAATCATATCCAAGTGCACAGTGGTTCGTCTTTCGACAAGTCCGCCCAGATGGTAGTGTGTATCTGCATCCACAATGTCCACCGCGAAACAACAGCATTGACATTGGGCAATGTGTTATGCGTAAAGATTTGATAGGTCAAGATGGTGAACCGGTAGGCCCGTGGCGTTTTCCGCCGCGTCGTGATGCGGATGGCGTTATCTTCCAAGAGATAGCAATCAAAGTAAAACCAGTGTGCGTGGATGTTGCAGCTACATACTACAATGCCCTGCGTTACTTGTAACCATGATAGTTGAATATTCAAGGCCAAGCGGTTTTGAGCGGATATCAACACGAGTTATATGACAAATTGGTAGAGAACGGGTGGAAAGTACGTCGATTCGCCATTGGATGCAATGCCGTCTCGAAATCAAGGAAATCGAAATATCGTGGTAAGGGATCTGTTGTGAAAGGGGCTTCAAGAGTTGAAGTTCTTTGGATTAAGACGAACGGAAAGGAGGAATCTCATGACCAACGAACAATATTCACTTTTGGTCTCCGAACTTCGTGACGACGGATGGAGGTGCTGAATCATGCAACGCCACGGGACCCCGACAATGAGCCTCCAGGTGTGGGGCGACTGGTACTCCGTCA
>ERZ795047.2549-NODE-2549-length-17226-cov-4.487741_pt1 | contig 17226 bp, 9 predicted proteins | sample MGYA00375131_ERZ795047 | MGnify/ENA primary metagenome ERZ795047 (study PRJEB30176, sample SAMN05720228) | activated sludge metagenome | isolation source: Anaerobic digester | place: Japan | collected 2015-05-20 ...
TACAGGTTTTCAAGCATAATCTGTACCATTCAGGGATAATGGATTCACCCCAGAGGTGAATTTTTGATTTACGGCATAAATCACTGTTTCACCCCGGAGGTAATTTTCAGTTAACAACTTAAGTCACTATTTCATCCCGGAGGTAACTCCGGCCCTTCACTCACCCCAATATTTTAACAAAATAATTCAGCAGAGCCCAATTACAGGCCACCATTATCGTATTTTTCCCTCTATGAGTGAACTACTGGCACCAGCGGGATCAATAGAGAGTTTCCATGCAGCAGTCGAGGCAGGTGCTGATGCTGTCTACCTGGGACTCTCCGATTTCAATGCCCGTCTCAGGGCAAAAAATTTTACTGTCAAAACACTTTCATACCTCGTTCCCTATGCTCACAGACGCTCTGTTAAGATTTATGTCACCCTTAACACACTTATCAAGCAGTCAGAGATAGAAAACCTGATCCACACTCTTTATCAACTTGAGCAGATAGGTATAGATGCCATAATTGCAGCAGACCTGGGATTGGCAGAAATCGCCAGGAAACATTTTCCCAAACTCAGGCTTCATGCAAGTACACAGATGGCGATCCATAATTCGGCCGGGATGAAGGCTGCCTCCAAACTGGGATTTACACGCGCAGTTCTGGCAAGAGAACTTTCAATACGTGAAATCACGATGATAAAAAACTCAAGCAGCCTGGAACTCGAAGTCTTTATCCATGGCGCGCTCTGCTACAGTATCTCTGGGCTCTGTCTGGCAAGCAGCTTTTTAGGAGGCGCAAGTGGTAACCGCGGCAGATGTACTCAGGTCTGCCGCAGGAAATTCAACATATCAGGCACTGCTGGTTACTTTTTTTCACCCGATGATTTCTGCGCACTGAAACATCTTTCCTCTTTGTTAAAAGCTGGAGTCTCAAGTCTTAAAATTGAGGGGAGAATGAAGGGACCCGAGTATGTGCACATTGTAGTAAGCGCTTATCGTAAGTTTCTCGATGATCCCGAGAAAATTTCAGAAGCCGGCGAGATGCTTATAAATGACCTTGGCCGCCCTAAAACATCACTTTTTCTCGATGGATTGGCAAAAAATCCGATCAACCCCGACTCTCCATCAGGAACAGGAATAAAGCTTGGTGAAGTTCTTGAGTGCGGCGATGATCTTCTGAGAATTGATTGCGCTCAGGAGATCAGTTCCGGTGACCGAATCAGGATTCATGCAAAAGATGGTTTTGAGGGGATGGGTGCAAATGTGCTGCATGCTGAAACAGTAAATGGTATTCTGGAACTTAAGCTCAAGACCCCGGTGAAATGCAGTAAAGGAGACATGGTTTTTCTGGTAAGCAGGCGAAGCGCAAGCTCAAGATTCGATTCTTCATGGAGAATTGACTCTGATCCTGTTCCCTTCAAACCATTTTTCGGCCCGGTAAAGTCGATCCTCAGGAATTTTGCCCAATCAAGCACTCAGAGAAACAGATCTGAGCTCTGGGTAAAAATCGATGATACAGGATGGCTGGAGCCTCTGATGTCATCACCATGCAGCCAGTTGGTATTTACAGGTGATTATGACCGCCTGACCGCACTTCTTGAGGACAGCGAGACACTTCGTGTATGGCGATCCAGACTGCGCCCGTCCCTCCCTCCGTTTATACGTGAGCATGAACTGGGCTGCTGGCGAAAATTGATCAGGGCTTTCTCAGAAAAAGGTATTAATAGATGGAACTGTACTAATCCCGGACAGGTTTTCCTTTTCCCTGAGGGAACGGATGTTTCAGCGGATAACCCGGTCTGGGCCCTCAACCGGTTTTCACAGAGAGCTCTGGAGAAGCTTGGGTTTTCCGCTTTTTCATATTCTCTTGAGGACGAGTATCTTAACATTCGTAATTCGTCATCCCCAAAAGGAATTATCTGCCTTTTTTCCCGTGTGCCACTATTCGTTTCCTGTATAAAACCGGGAATTGAATCAAACAGAGACATTTTTGATCCACACAGGAACTGTTTCTTTATAGAAGAAAGAAACGGCCTGTACTATACTCTGTCAAAAGAGACAATGTGTCTGTTCCAGCGCAAAAAAAAGCTTCAGGAGGCAGGGATCAACCGTTTTCTTATAGACCTCAGTTTTATAAAGCCTGAAGAGATCCCTTTACAGGAGCTGATAGCCGCGTACAAGTCCGGAGAAAAAATACCCGACTCCGGCATTTTTAATTTCAAAGCAGGTTTAAAGTAGTTGATCCTGTAAATTCAATATAAAGCGGACAAGGTATTAAAAATTTCAGCTATCCTGTGATCATAGGTATGTGATGTCAGGACTTTTCTATACCCCCGGCGGGCGATTTCCATCCGTTCGTTTTCATGAGTCAAATAGTATCTGACAAGATCCGCAAGCTCATCAGCATTTTTAAATGTGACAATCTCCCTTTGAGAACCACTGGTTTCAAAATGGTCAGCCACAACCTGCTTGGCGTTTGTGATAAGGAACGCGCCGCATGCCAGGGCATCAAAAACACGCTGAGTAAAACCATTTCTTATTACAACGCGGTTGATATCGATATTTACTTTTGTGGAATTATAAATCTCCCTGAGCCCATCCCCGTATACTACTTTTCCAAGTCTCTCAGGCGGCATTTCTCTCAACCAGCCATTATCACCGTAAATTCTGAATCCCGGAAACTTTCTGACAAGTGATAATACTGTTTCTTTACGGTAAAGATACCCTGCAAGATGCTTGGAGATAAACACCGCTTTGTCGGGGTGTAAACCATCCGGCAGGTTCATTTCAGAAACTTTTTCAGTGAGCATCTTATCGATATCGATGTCATTATTCCTTCTGTACTCGCTTAAAAGGGTTGCAAGAAACGGTACCATCTCTGCAAGAAAGCTCTCGGCCATAGAGGCAAACTCATCTACCTGGGCAAGATAGGAGCTTCCTACAAAAGACGAATCGATTGATAAGGAGGTTTGGGCCGGGTAGAAGATAGAGGGATCAGTGCCAAGAGGGAGAAAATGGGCATTATAGCCTCTTATTTTCATCTTTTCCAGATAATCCCGGTCGGAGACAAAGTCGACCCTAAGATCGCTTTTACGGAATTTCCTGGTATGGATTATCTCTTCGAAAAAAGGATCATCAACACACCAGTTGATATGCAGAATTTTTTCCTTCTCCAGAAAATCAGCTATCAGGCCATCACAATCCAGTCCCCACTCATTTATGGTAAACAGTATGGAGCAACTATGTTCTTTGAATATCTTTGTCGCATAAGCCGCCTGTTCCTGTACCGGCGTAGGGGTAATATCCAGAACTACAACACGTAATCCCGGAACTCGCCTGAGAGAGGAGATAACTTCTTTTTGTACAAGAAAATTCTGGTTAAGGAACACGAGATTAATAAGTACCCCCATCAAGAGCAGTTTCCAGAATCTATTATTATATTGTTTTAAGATTATTCCTGGTACAAAAATCTATTCTGCGTCTCAATGCCCTATAATATCAAATAACAAAAAACTGATAGACTTTCTCTACAATCTCATCAGCCAGCATTGTGTTGCAGCCTTATGCCTTGATTTTCCCCAACTTACAGCAATCAATCTTTTTTTGGCACCAATACCGGCATTAGGTATTTTTTATAGTCTTTGGAAAAAATCAACTCAATAAATGCAGCCGAAAGATTAAATCAATGGTGATTTATCTTCCGGTTGTTTTTATGAGTAGGTGTTATACTTTCAGGAGTCTGTCATGGCCTTCGACCCGCAAGCCCAGGAACTAAACGAAAAAATCCGTTCGGCTAACCCCCATGTCTTCAATCTTCTCTCTGAACGAGGGAAAGCAATTTACTTCCCCAGACAGGGAATCCTCTCCCAGACTGCAGAAGCAAGAGGCAAGAAGATCAATGCTACAATCGGTACAGCCCTGGAAGACAATGGTATTCCCATGATTCTTGAGTCACTGGATTCACTTCTGAATCTCAAACACAAAGAGGGATTCTCATACGCCCCCAGCTTTGGACGTCCTGAGATAAGAAAAATCTGGAAAGATCTGATGTACCGGAAAAACCCCTCTCTTAAAGGCAAAGATTTCAGTCTTCCAGTTGTCACATGTGCTCTTACTCATGGTTTATCAATGGCGGGGTATCTTTTTGTAAATGAAAACGAAAGAGTGATCTGCCCCGATCTGTTCTGGGAAAACTACCAGTTGATTTTCGATCATGCATATCATGGAAAGATTGACACCTATCCCACATTCGTGGATAACTGCAGGTTCAATATCGAGGGGTTGAAGGATAAAATTCAGGAATCAGGAATTGGGAAAAAGATCGTGATACTCAATTTTCCCAACAATCCCACCGGATATACGGTAACAGTTCAGGAAGCAGAAGAGATCAGGAAGATTCTGGTTGAAGAGGTGGATAGAGGAAGTGAAATAGTTGTTTTTATTGACGATGCCTATTTCGGCCTGGTGTTCGAACAGGGAATCCTTGCAGAATCGATGTTTTCACTTCTTGCCGATGCGCATGAACGGATCCTGGCAGTTAAATTTGACGGACCGACAAAAGAGGATTATGTCTGGGGTTTCAGAGTCGGATTCGTGACATTTGCGACAAAACTCAATTCAGGTGCTTTATATTCCGCACTTGAAGAAAAAACGGCAGGAGCGATTCGAGGCAATATCTCCAATGCATCCAATATCGCCCAGTCACTTCTGCTTGCAGCATATTCCAATGCAGCTTACAATGATGAAAAAGCAAAGAAGTATTCCATTCTTAAGCGCCGTTATGAGAAAATCCGTCAACTGCTCTCCCGGCATCCTGAATACGGTGATTACTTTTATCCCCTTCCGTTCAATTCAGGTTATTTCATGTGCGTAAAGGTGAAATGCGGTGATGCTGAAAGAGTACGAAGGGTTTTACTTGATAAATACGATACAGGGATTATCGCACAAAAAGATGTGATACGAATAGCATTTTCATCTACTCCTCTTGACACAATCGAAACACTGCTGGGAAATATCTATCAGGCTGCAAAGGAATGTACCCGCTGAATCATGAATGATGAAGAGAGAATTGCGGGAGTAATTTTTGATCTTGACGGTACGCTGTACCGGATGACCTGGGTAATGCGGCCCCTGCTGACAATGAAAATACTCCCCCACATTCTTCGTCTTCCCAGATTTTTAAAAATTCGTCAGCGCTTTGCCGGAAAGGAAATGGGATCCCGGGATGAACTGCTCGATGCCATCAGCGAGATACTTGCCAGATCAGAAAAGATTACGGCATCACAGGCAAAGGACTGGATACTTGAATCTTTTTATCCGGCGTTTATCTCGGTAATGAATGTCTTCCGTGGCTCCCGTCCTGTAGCTACAATTCTTGAATCTCTGAATAACGCTGGAATCAAGCTTGCGGTCCTCTCAGATTATGCACAGGTGGAAGAGCGTATGGATGGACTGGGTATCGCCCATTCTTACTTCGATCTCATCACATCATCTGAAACCGCCGGAGCGCTTAAACCCTCTCCCAAACCGTTTCTTGATATCGCTTCAAAATGGGGAATCTCTCCTGACAAGATTCTGGTAGTAGGCGACAGGAATGATACTGACGGCGAGGCAGCCAGAGCAGCAGGAATGAAATTTTTGAAGGTCAATAACAGGCCTGCAAGTGATGGCAAGACCTGGAATGAAGCAGTTGAAGAACTGAAACTGCTCTGCTGAGTCAAGGGCCGCTATCGGGGCGGCAGGTTGAAATAGAGCCGCACAAAAAGCTCATAGGATTCAGCAAACTTCTTTGAACTGTCTTCCCATGCATCCCTTTTTGGATTTGCCAGTTCCTTCTTCTGCCATTGCTCAATCTGAAAAGCAAGCTCCTTTGCTGCGATACGCAATTTCATGATCTGACCGGGAATTAACCGCCATTTTCGTATCCTTATGTCACTCTTTTTTGATGTCACACTGTTTTCAAAGAGAGAATCTGCAATCGCTGTTACTGCGGGAAGTGCTTTATAGGAGCATCGGGCAGAACAGATAAGGTAGTAGAAATTCTTAAGGAAATAGGGCAGATGAGCATCGAGATACAAAAGACGGTCCCATCTCTCTCCCTTGAGATCACGTTCAAAAATCGTCACGACCTCTTTCATATCACCTGCTACCCTGTTGATCAGTTCAGCTTCAAAGGGGCTGAGCAGATATGCCTGTTGAGGTATCTCTCTAAAGGTGTGGTCCAGGCGAAGCTTCCTGTTGTCTTTAACATATCTGTCATCACCAGGTGAAATTCCCCACCCTTCATGGGAATTTTCGTATGTCACAAACACTTCATCGATCTCTCCATTGGGCTTGATTGTAGTAGAAATAAGAGGCAGGTGCAGATCAAATTCTTTTCTTTTTTCCAGTTCAGCCCAGGTAATTGAAATTACCGCGGCAACAAAGAAAACTGGAATCAGAATTAAAATGTTCCGCTTCATCTTGAATCTTGTCTGTTCTTTGGAGATCTGTTACCGGTTCAATGATAAGTTAAATTCCGCACAGAGCCATCTGGCTTTAATTTTACCATGCTTTTGGGAATCGAACAATAAGGGAGGGAAATCAGGTCAGAAATTAAAGGCTGCAGAACTCCATTGCCCCAGTTTTTCATGCAGAATCTGCTCTTTTTCACAGATACGGTTTTTTGGGGAGTTGCCGGAAAAATAAAAAAGAATCAGTTCCTCAAGAAGAATTCTCAGTTCCCAGGCAGATAATCTTTCGTAAGAAGTAAGATTGGGGTTAGCAATAAGTTTCTCAATTTTCAAGGAAAATGACTTTATCTTCTGAGAAACATCACGGTACCTGGCCGGTTCAAAAAAAGCTGTGTTGATCCTGTCTCCCAAGCCACTGATGTAAGCCGGGAGCCTTTCGATAAACCCGGCCGGAACAGCATCACTAAAAAGTATTCCAATGTAATTGTTGACCGCCTCTTTAAATTCCTCACCTGACAGGATTTTACCGTATTTTCGCTCTCTCCTGATCAGCAGTGCGGAACAGGCATTCAGTTCCGAGATAATCCTGTCAAGGAGTTCAATTGTCTTCTGTCCGGCATCGGAAATTCTGTTTTCAGCTTCCTGGTACAGAATCTGAAATGCACTCCTGCTGTCAGGTAAAGAGACCGGCAATGAGAGTACTTTACCAGTGAAGATGCGGCATGCGGTATCATGCAGTTCCTCTCTGCTGCAAAGGTTCTTGTATGCATAAACAAGCTGAAGCGGCAGTCTGAAAGATTCCAGTTCCCAGGCAAGTTTTTCTACAAGCTTGGTCTCAAGCAGGTGTGCAAGAGCTTCTGAATGAGCGCTGCGGGCAAAGTATGGTGAAAAGAAGGCCTTTACAGAAACGCTATGATCCTCTCTGCAGAGAGCAGGTATCATTCTGACAGGTACAAGATTCCCTGATGGTTTTACAGGAACGGGTTTCAGAAGAAATGGCTGATTCCATACCTCTGAAAAATCCCTCTCTAATTCAGAGCAGAGTGGCCCCCAGATCCTGCTTCGCTTTCTGCATCCCGGATGTTCGACAGATGGTTTACTTAAAGGGAGACGGAATCTGGTCTTAATGACACTGTTGCAGCCTTTTACAGTCACACTGATCCACAGATTCTCCGGGATGTGCTTCAGAACTTGTTCCGGGGAGATCTGAATACTGAATAATTCACGAACATACATGCACACTGCATTAAGGAAATGGTCATCAGCAACACTCAGTTTTTCCATCAGCACCCTTTTGGCATCACGCCGCAGAATACTGCGGCTTTCCAGTTTTTCTCTTATCAGATCAAGAACGATTTCAACCCTTTCCTCGAGAAATGAGGGCAGGAGCCACTCCCAGTAGTAAAGAGGTACTGACCTGTAGATCTCTTCACTGATCACTACCGATGCCCCGTCATTTTCTTCACCGGGACAGTACAAGTAGGTTACAGGAATTATCTCTCCGCAGAGAATCAACTGATCAGGGTATTTCTCTGAAAGGTCCGGTATCTCATCGAGAGAGAGATCTGCGGGTTTAAATATCAGAAAGGAGTCTGATCCATGCCGGCGGATCTCCCTGTTCAGTTCCTGCAGAGTGGATACATCAGGAAGTCTTTCCTCGTAAAAAGATTCCCGGTCCGATTCATCATGGATCAGGCGTTTCCTGAGCTTGCGTTCTACAGTGTTGATTTCCCGGAGCAAATCATGGTTCCTCTGCAGGAAACGGTACTTCAGGCCGGCCTTTTCCTTCACCAGTGCTTCTTTTATGAAAATCTCAACGGCGAGTTTTTTATCAACAGAGGACAGATCGACTATACGGTTGCGGACAAGTGATAAGCCTTTATATGTGACTTCCTGATATGCCTTTACAGTACCGCTTTCAGGATCAAACCAGGGGTCATGATTTGAATAGTAACACTGATCTCTGAAGATATCTTCGATCCATCCGGGCCTGATCACAGCCGCGATTCTTCCGTAAACTCTGCTTGTTTCCACAATCTCGGCAAACAGTATCCATTGGTGATTTTTCCTGAACAGGGCAGAAGATGGGAAAACACGGATCTCTCCGCTTATCCCATGATAGAGTCCCTTATCGACTCTGAATGCTATTCCATCTTTGAGCCCAGCCAGAAGGCTTTTATGAATTGCTTCAGAAGAAGCTTTCCTGTCAGGTTGATTAAGAAAACCATGAATAGAGCGGCATAATCTTTCAAGCTGTCTGTGGGCATCATACCACTCTCTGATGCGAAGCGGCATGAGATTGTAATCGGAACAGAATTTCTTCAATAAAGATGATGAAAGCTTTTGACCTCTGATTCTTCTTTGCAATTCAGACCACAGATTGAGATAACTGAGAAAATCCGATTCCGGGTTACGGAAGATACGGGCCTGTCCGTTTACACCGCATAGAGGATCTTCAACCGACAGGGCGGAAGCGATGATCAGAATCTCTTTTGCCGCTCCATGTTTCGTTGCGTAAAGAAGCATGCGGGAGAGCCTGGGGTCGACAGGAAGGAGTGCCATTTTTTTTCCCAGCGAAGTCAGGCTGTTCTTTTTGTCAATGGCACCCAGATCTCTTAACTGCTGATAGCCATCATGAATAGCCTTCAGGGATGGATGCTGCAGGAATGGAAACCTTGAGGCATCATAAAACCGCAGGGCGAGCATTTTCAGAATAACACCGGAGAGATTGGCTCTGCGTAACTCAGGTGTGGTGAACGCGGGTCTTGACAGATAATCCTGTTCAGAATATAACCTGATACAGATACCATCCTGCACCCGCCCGCACCTTCCGGCCCTCTGGTCCGCAGATGCCTTCGAGACCCTCTCTACCGGCATGCGGCTGAAACCAGCCATCGGCTCGTATCGGAGCAGTCTTGCAAGGCCTGTATCTATTACAAAACGGATACCTGGAACAGTAATCGATGTTTCTGCGATATTGGTTGCAGCGATGATTTTACGGCTCTTTGAAGATTTGAATATTTTCTGCTGTAATTCAGGAGAGATGCGGCTGTGAAGCGGAAGCACATCACAGCTATCCCCTGTTACCTGTCTTATCCGGTTAACAGTTTCTGTTACATCGTCAATAGTAGGAAGGAAGGCAAGAATATCACCAGTTTCTCCGGTGTCGATGATTTCCTGCACAGATGAGACCACACCCTCAACATAGGAATCCATGCTCTCCCCTTTCCACAATTCTATTACCGGTTTATATCTGATCTCAACCGGAAAGAGACGACCGGGAACCGTGATAACCGGTGCATTATGAAAGGCACGGGAAAAGAGTCTGGTGTCGATAGTTGCCGAGGAGATAACAAGATGCAGGTCAGGTCTCTGCGGCAGGATTCTTCTCATGAAGCCAAGAAGGAAATCCACATTGATGCTTCTCTCATGGGCTTCATCAATTATCAGTGTGTCGTACTGTCTTAGAAGCGGGTCACCGGCAATCTCGGCAAGAAGAATGCCGTCGGTCATGAATTTTATTTTTGCATCAGAAGTGAGATCTTCCCGGAACCTGATTTTATAACCAACCTGCCCGGGATCAGAAAAAAGAGTGCTGACATACCTGGCCAGAGAGACGGCTGCGATTCTTCTGGGCTGGGTACAGCCGATCCGTCCCATCCCTCCCCTTCCCGCCTCCAGACAAAAAAGCGGCAGATGCGTAGTTTTTCCTGATCCGGTCTCACCGGCAACAACAGTTACCTGGTTTGAGCGGATAGACTCGACTATCGCTTCTTTCAACTGATAAATTGGCAGGTGTTCCTGGCAGTGATAACTCATCCTGATATTACGCCCGAAAAGAGGTGAAATTAATATAGATGATGTCTGCTACTGGATAAGGCGGTCAGAGTTTAACCGTTCCAAGATTCCTGTCTGGGGATGAAAAAGCTAAAGAAAAATGAAGGAGGGAAAGAGCGGGAGACGAGGATCGAACTCGCAACCTTAACCTTGGGAAGGTTACACTCTACCATTGAGTTACTCCCGCAACAGTTGAGAAGATAAATCCGAAAAGGTGAATTGTCAATAGCCTCTCTTGTAATCAGACACGAGGGAGAACTATTTTAGTAATTTTACCGGGGATCACCAGCAGAATCTGGGATATCTTCGGGACAGGAAATATTTTTGGCTTAAATACCTCTGGAGTTAAAATGGCTGAACGAATTACGATGATAAACGGGAAGTTGAATGTTCCTGACAACCCCATAATTCCCTTCATTGAGGGGGATGGTACCGGCCCGGATATCTGGCGTGCATCAAAGTACGTTCTTGAGCAGGCGGTGAATAAAGCCTACAACGGGAAAAGAAGCATTGTCTGGAAAGAGGTTCTTGCCGGAGAAAAAGCTTTTAACACAACAGGAAACTGGCTTCCGCAGGAAACAATCGACACTTTCAAGGAATATCTTCTGGGAATCAAGGGTCCGCTTACTACTCCGGTGGGCGGAGGAATCCGTTCCCTGAATGTTGCTTTGCGGCAGATTCTTGATCTCTATGTCTGTTTGAGGCCTGTGAGGTACTTTAAGGGAGTCCCATCACCGGTAAAAAATCCTGAAAAAGTAGATATGGTGATATTCAGGGAAAACACCGAAGATGTCTACTCAGGGAAGGAACTGGAGAGCGGATCAGAGAAAGTGGCCAAACTACTGGCATTTCTGAAAAATGAATATGGCTGGGAGATTCGTCAGGACTCAGCTATCGGGATCAAACCGATTTCTAAAGGCGGTTCGGAGCGGCTTATAAGAGCAGCCATAGAGTACGCAATCGAGAATAATCGAAAGAGTATTACACTGGTCCATAAGGGGAATATTCAGAAATTTACTGAGGGTGCATTCAGGGCCTGGGGATACGAACTGGCAAAAAGGGAGTTCAGTGGTAAAGTAGTATCCTGGGAAGAGTGCGGAGGAAAACCGGCAGAAGGACAGATACTTCTGAAGGATGCAATAGCGGATATTTTCTTTCAGCAGGCTCTTACACGTGCTGATGAGTTTGATGTTGTAGCAACAATGAACCTCAATGGTGATTATATTTCAGATGCTCTGGCCGCTCAGGTTGGAGGGATAGGAATTGCTCCAGGAGCGAATATAAATTATCAGACCGGACATGCAATTTTTGAGGCAACACATGGAACTGCCCCGAAATACGCCAATCAGGATAAAGTAAACCCCTCATCTGTAATCCTTTCCGGTGAAATGATGCTCAGATATATGAGATGGACCGAAGCGGCGGATCTGGTGATTAAAGGGATCGAACGGGCTATAGAATCCAGAACAGTCACTTATGATTTTGCCCGCCTTATGGAAAAAGCGGAAACAGTCTCCTGCTCAAGGTTCGGACAGAGAATAGTAGAATGCATGTAACCGGCGGAAGTGTTAATACAATAACCGGGGAAGAGCTTTTATGGTATTAGCTATTATCGGACTGATACTGTTTCTGGTATTGATAATTCTGGCAATCAGAGTCGGCTTGAACAAGAGTGAGAGCGAGCAGGAGGAGATCCAGAATCCAATCATACATGCCAGCGGCATCTACTCTATTGTAAGAAGGAGTCCCAGGGATGGATTGTTGAAGATCAGGCCGGGAAAAGAGGAACTCCGAAAATATCTGAGTTCTTTAAACGAAGATATAGGTAAGTTCCTGCTTTCTGAAAAAGATAAGGAACTCATTCTCAACCAGTGGGAACAATCAATGGCCAATAGTCTCGAGGTTATTGAGCAGGGCGATAATGAGGGGGTGGAGTTTTATTACTATGACTTTTTTCCTGAGGATTGTCCTGAGTGCAAAAAATTCTTGAACAAGGGGCAGTTTGTGACCCGTGAGGAGATTTTCAAGTTTCCAGATATAATACCTCCTTTTCATCTGGGCTGCACAACCTGCATCCGTCCACATCATGGAAAAGAGAAACTTACCGATACAACCGAATCTGGTATGCTTCCTTTTTTCAAAGGTGAAGAACTTCCACCACTTCCTGATTGGAAAACAACCATCAAAATAAACGCTTTATGGGGTACATCCGCATGAATTTTACAGCCACTGGAAATCTATTTAATCGTTTATCCCTTTTTATCACTCTCCTCTTCCTCTCAGGAACAAGTATCCGGGCCGGCGTAGGAGAATCCGCTGTAATAACACTGATCTTTCCCCCGGGAGCCCGTGCTACAGGTATGGGAGAAGCATTCACAGGTGCTGCCGAGGATGCGAGTGCTACCTATTACAATCCGGCCGGACTTGGACTGGCACCTCAGGCAAACTCCTGGAAAATCCATATGCCTGAAAAGAATTCAGTGTTCACCGCTATCTCTTCAAAAAAGAAGAAGGAGTTTGGGCCAAAGGATAAAATCTGGGTGGGAACCCAGAAAGGAGTATATCGTTTTAATGGAAAAAGCTGGGAATCTGGTGAGATTTATCTCATTGAAGAAAACGACAATATCTCCAGTATAATTGATAAATACCTGAAGGTTGATGATGAAAAGCTTCAGAAAGAGGCTGCATGGGTATTGAAGAGCGAAAACGGCATTGGAATGAAACGGCATGCCACGGTTAAAGATCTCCTCATGAAGCATTTTATTAAAAGCAACAACCAAAAGGCAGATTCTCTCTCCAAAGCTCTGGCAAGGCAGATCTGTGAAATCCCCTCCTTTGAACGCTCAGTATCGACAATTAAAAAGACTCTTGGGGGTGTGATTGATACATTAGAAGCGGACACTCTTTCCGAACTTCTGGACAATGTTTTCGTTACGGATGATACTGATCTTAAAGATCTTCAGGAACTGAAAATTCCCTTCAGAATTGCTGTTAATGACAGTGTAACAGCGATTCTGGTTGACGAATCAGAAAGAGTGTGGGTAGGTACGGAAAAAGGCCTCTGGCGTTACAGCGGCACCACCTGGCAGATATTTACTACAAATGAAGGGCTACCTTCAAACAACATAAAAACTCTTGCTGCCGGTCGCTACGGAGACATTGCCGCAGGAACCGACAAGGGACTTGCTGTTTTCAGGTCTGGCAACTGGAAAACCTATGACACTTCCTCCGGACTGCCCTCAAATGAAATCACCGCTGTAGCTTTTGGGGAGGGAAAGATCCTCTATGCGGGGACAAATTCCGGGTTAGTAAAGATAAATGATGAGAGTGTCACCGTATTTGATTCATCAAACGGCTTACTTTCAACTCAGGTGACCGCACTTTTCATGGACTCGGAAAAGCGTCTGTGGATCGGTGGAAAAATGGGAGTAACCATTTATGACGAATCATCATGGAAGCAACACAAGTTTCCTGAAAGCAAAGTTACTTCTTTCACAGAACAATCATCGGGGATGGTCTGGATCGGTACAGATAAAGGAGTGATCAGCTATAAAAGAGGACATAAAACAGTTGATAATAAGGGTAACACGGTAGAGAAGAAACCGGAGTGGAAGTTTTTTCATTCCAAAAATGCACTATCAGGTGATTATGTAAATGGGCTGAGCGTAAACGGCAATGATGTGTGGATTGCAACAGATAAAGCAGTGAACCAGTATGATATCGCGGAAAAACAGGCTTATCTCTCATTTGAGCCGCTTCTTCCCGCACTGCATCTCAGAGAACTGTGGCATCTTTATGGAGCCTTTATCTGGCCGACTGAGGACTGGGGGACACTTGGTTTTTCGATCAACTACATCAATATGGGAGAAAATCAGATTACTGATGCGCTTGGCAGAGAAAGAGGAAAAGTACGTTCCTGGGAAGGAGTATTCGGACTTTCCTATGGCTTGCCTATAAAGGAGGATTTGTCGTTAGGCCTTAACATTAAATACATTGTAAGTGCACTTGCTCCCGGCTATGGAGATAATGGTGAAGGAGTAGGACAAACATTCGCTATTGATGCATCAGTACTCAAGCGTAATTTCCTTCTTAATAATCTCGATTTAGGATTCATAGTCCAGAACATGGGTCCCCATATTTATTACATCGACCGTGATAACCCTGATCCGATACCGTTCACATTGAGGCTTGGACTGGTGTATCATGCAGTGCAGACTCAAGTGCACGATCTCAAGATACTGCTTGACCTTCACAAAGAAGTTGTCAAAAACAACGCGGATAAACCGGATTATTTCTGGGAAGCCATCGGAACTGATCTGTTGTTTGACAAAGAAGAGGATTTCAAGTATGAGCTTCAGGAGATAAACTTCAATCTTGGACTGGAATACTGGTATACCAATTTTCTGGCCCTTCGGTCCGGATTTCTTGGAGACTATATAGGTGAGAGATACGAGCTTACCCTTGGAGTAGGTTTACGTTACGGGACACTGAATTTTGACTGGTCTTATATTGTAGCACCCGAGGGCTTTATGAAGAAGATTCTTCAGGCATTTAACGATAAGAAAGAGGGAGCTACAGGGGTCAGACACGGCCAGTGGAGAGCATCCTTCCTGGTAAACTTTTAACTCCGTGGCACCCGCTTGCCATTTTTCAGGAACAGAGCATGCACTTTTATCGCATTTTTACTCTTTTTCTTCTACCGTCGATTCTCGGGGCTGCACCTTTACGTCAGGAAAGTGTGACAGGAGGTCCGCGAGGCATTCACCCGTACCTCTTTAAAAGCGTTTCCACTCAGAATCTGGTTGAGACTGCCCGCGATCATCAGTGGTCCATTAATTTCCACAAAGGTAAAAACGACACCCTTCACATAATCGCAATAAGGATCGAATTCAACGGCGGTCAAAGGGACTCATCGGATTTGACTACCGGAAATGGTCTTTTCGGTATCAGAGGCGGAGGAGACAAAGAGGAAAATGAGTATTACAACAGTGATACAGTTTACAAGTTCGACTCACGGCCGCACGATTCATTATACTTTTCCCGCCAGCTTGAAGCTGTAAAAGCTTACTATGACAAAGTCTCCGGGGGGAAACTTTGTCTTCAGTACTCAATCTATCCTGAAGGCAGCGGAGAGATTGGGTATGCGGTCCCCCGCCCGATGACCTACTATTCGCCCGGTGGTAAAAAAAGGCAGGAAACCTGGGATGATTACTATTACAGAAGGAGCATCGGACTGATGCATTTTGTAAAAGATGCTCTGGAAAGTGCTGAAAAGAACCCACATAACTCCCCTTTCTCAGGACTGCGTTTCGAAGAATCGGACAGCACAATACGGGATGCTCACAACAGGAAAACTGTGTTTCTGATTTTTCATGCGGGTTCCTCCTATCTCACCGATGGTGGTGAGGAGGGAACAATGGGTCAGGACACCCCTTCAGATTTTCTCGACGCATTTATAGATCAGGATGCATTCCGTTATTTCCGAGACACTATCGGCCTGTCATCCAATGGGATCACTGTGCAGGGTAAAGAGCCTCTGCTGATAAGAGAAGTGATGATGTGCTCAGAGACATCCAATCAGGATGGACTGAACTGGGGGATCCAGGGCATACTTGTCAACCAGATTGCCCGTCAGATCGGAATTCCTGACCTTTTCTCCACTACAGGAGGCATTTCAGGCATCGGGGCATTCTGTATAATGGATTTCGCCGGCTATTCTGCAGGAAACGGATTTATCCCCCCCTACCCTTCTGCCTGGGTCAGAGCATTCATGGGCTGGGACAAAGTAAAAGTAGTCCCGACCGGTGTCGCCGGCTCATATAATGTCAAAGCTCTCACATCTGTACTTGACGGCGGAGGTGTTTACGGAGAAGACACAACCATTCTGATGGTCCCGCTTAATGAGCATGAGTACTACCTGATTGAAAACAGGCAGAGGAACCTCTCAGGCAATAAAAATCTTTTCAAGTATGATACTACCGATTACGGAGTTGTGATAGCCTCCTACCCCTACAATATCAATATCGATTCCAATATTGTCTCGGTTTCTCAGCAATCCGGGGTGATCCAGACGGTACGCAACAACGATGTCAGCCTCCCTGCATCGGGAGTGCTTGTTTGGCATGTTAACGAGCAGGTGATACGGGACAAGCTCAAATACAACATGGTCAATGCCGACTCATCCTACAGAGGCATTTCACTGATCGAAGCGGATGGTATCACAGATCTGGGAATCATGTTCACCGATGTATTCTATCAGGCAGCATTCGATTACGGCGGTGCTGAAGATGTCTTTCCACACGAGACATCTATCGAAGACCGGTCGCCAGTGCTTGTAAACAAATTCGGCCCCTATACCAGACCCTCGACGCGCAGCAATGACGGAGGGCATACCTATCTGGAACTGCAGTTTAACCCGGTTTCATCCAAGACACCCAGGGAGTACATGCTTCTTGCACGGGGAAGCAATTTCCACAAAGTGGCAAATTTCTCCGACAGCGTCTTCAATGTAAAAATCAACTGGAACTATCTTGTTCCCTCATGGCCAAAACGCGCCGCTCCCGGTGATTATTTCGATCCTCTGCTATGTGAACTGGACGAAACATCAGAAGGAAAAGAATTTGTTCTGGTCAGTAAATCGGGGCACGTTTACGCATGGTCATCGGACAAATCCAAGGAAAATATCTACAATAAAAGAAGCCTGGCAGTGGACCGTGTCGATCTGCGGGGTGATACCATACACAATGCCGATACGATTTTCTTTCTTGACAGCATCGGCGGTGTTGTCTCAATGCCCTCTGCTGTTGCCGGAAAAGTAATGATCCCCTCTTCGGATGGAAGGATCTATGTTCTTGAAAATCTGAGTTCATCCGCTCAGAACGGATTTGATACAATAGCTCTGGGTGTCAAACCTTCCACTTACATTTGTAATTACACGGACTCATTGTGGGCCGC
>ERZ795047.2554-NODE-2554-length-17192-cov-4.762852_pt1 | contig 17192 bp, 16 predicted proteins | sample MGYA00375131_ERZ795047 | MGnify/ENA primary metagenome ERZ795047 (study PRJEB30176, sample SAMN05720228) | activated sludge metagenome | isolation source: Anaerobic digester | place: Japan | collected 2015-05-20 ...
CATCGGTTCCGATAATTCCTTGCCACATCTGCCCCACTGGCTTGTCGGTAATGATGATTGGGCAATCTCGTAAAGCGATTTCCCCGATGCCGATCGTGTCCGCCCAGCCGAGAGATGCAGGTGTTCTTCCCTGATCCCCCAGTCCGCCCAGTCGGTAGGGCACGAAGGACTGAATCGAATCCAGACCGGCGAAGCGTGAAGAAATGACAATCCCGTGAGCTGCGGTGTCAACCAGCAATTTCCGAGGCTCTCCTCGGTTGATACTCACCGGCAACAGAAATCCCGTCGGAATCATCGAGTAAGGAGGAACCGATTCCAACTCCAATTGCAGGTTCTCAGGCTGACTCTCAAAGGCGAACGGACGTGACCCCGCTTTTCTGCGGAACAGCGAGATGAAAGCCCTAGTCCCCTCGAGTTCCTCAGGGTCTCGGTACGTCGCCCCGGCGACAAATTGATCCTCTAAGTCCAGCCGAGCTTTTGACCAAGGCAAGACGGATGACACAGCCAACGCGATATCCGGGTCCTGCTCATCAAGGCTAAACGCCCTCTGGAACTGCTCTTTTGCACTTTTGAAGCGAAAATCGGAAAAGAGGATACGTCCAAGCCCGAGCGCGGCCCGCGGCTCAAGAGCGTTCAAACGGACTGCTTCAGAGTAAGTAGCAAAGGCTCCTTCAAAATCCCCAAGGCGAAAGCGCGCATCACCCAAAGAAACATGGGACAGGCTTTCAGATCGAGCCTGCTCCACGGCAGCTTCAGCTTCCCGCAGCGCTAATTCGGGTTGATTGGCCTCAATCAGCGTGTGGACCAGGAGATAGCGTGCGGGCAGGTTATCCGGTGCCGCAACCAGTATCGTACGCAGCTGTGCGGCAGCCTCTTCGAATCGACGAGACTGGAAATGCTCTCTGGCTTGCGACAGCTCGGGTACCAGAGCAACCGGAGCTAACACAGCGGCAACCGCCCAGATGACGAGCGCAAACCTGAAGGCCATCGACCCGAAGCATAGCACTGGAAACGGTGAAGGTCATCTATTGGCAGAAACCTTTAGCACCAGAGGGCAGAAAGGAATCTCACTCCCGCGGTCTCGTGGACCCTTCTTATTACCGACACACCGGCGCCCTGCAAACCTTGGGACTCATTTGCTCACACAGTGAAGACGAGGTTTGCCACTGTTTGCCGGATCTTTTATATTCTTCTCAGAGAGGTTCAAGGAGCGAGGCAAATGAAGACCGTCAGACAACTTCTGGATAGAAAGGGTAGGGACGTCTGGACAGTATCCCCCGACAGTTCCGTCTATGATGCTTTGCGATTGATGGCCGATAAGAACGTTGGAGCATTGATCGTAATGGATCAAGACCGAATGGCTGGCGTCTTCTCCGAACGCGACTATGCCAGGAAAATCGTTCTGATGGGGAAATTTTCACGCGATACTCCAGTGCGGGATATCATGACCGAAGAAGTTTACTCGGTGACACCTGACCACACCGTCAAGGAATGTATGGCAGTAATGACCCAGGGCCGCTTCAGGCACCTTCCTGTTCAGGAAGGCGGACGACTTGTCGGCATCATTTCAATTGGGGATGTAGTAAAAGAATTGTTGTCAGAACAGGATTACCTGATTACGCAACTCGAGAATTTCATCGCCGGAAGTCGAGGCTGACCCGACTGTAAGGGGTCTCCGCGATCCGTCGTAGGACGAAGTGCCTAAAGAGTGTGCAATCCGGTCTGGTAACCGTCAGAGCTGCATCTCCCCATCATTTTCCACTGTTTCTCCACATATCGCGTGGAATGTGAGATAGCGGTCAATCCTCCCAGTACATCACCACTTTCCCCGATTGACCGGATCGCATAACTTCGAAGGCCTTCTGGTATTCGGTATAGTGAAAGCGATGTGTGATCACCGGCGAGATGTCGAGGCCGGTCTGGATCATCGAGGTCATCTTGTACCAGGTTTCGTACATTTCGCGCCCATAGATCCCCTTGATGATCAAACCGTTAAAGATCACCAGATTCCAGTCGATGACAGTCTTTGACGGAAGGATACCAAGCAGGGCGATTTTCCCGCCGTGACACATATTGGCCAGCATATCGTTGAACGCATCCGCCGAGCCTGACATCTCCAATCCGACATCAAACCCCTCTTTCATGCCAAGTTTCTTCTGAGCGTCGGCGATACTTTCGGTCCGGACGTCGAGCGCTAGCGTCGCGCCCATCTTACGCGCAAGTTCGAGCCGGTAGGGATTAACATCGGTCACCACCACCCACCTCGCACCCGCGTGTTTCGCGATAGCTGTTGCCATGACACCAATGGGCCCGGCGCCGGTGATCAGCACATCCTCACCAAGAAGGTCAAATGAGAGCGCGGTGTGCGTGGCGTTTCCCAGTGGATCGAAACACGAAATCACGTCCAAAGGGATGCGCGGGTCGGCCAGCCAAACATTTGTGACAGGTATTGACAGGTACTCCGCAAACCCTCCCGGACGGTTCACTCCCACGCCGCTCGTGTCCTTGCACAAATGACGCCGGCCGGCAAGGCAGTTGCGACAACGCCCACACACCAGGTGGCCTTCACCACTCACGATATCGCCCGGGTGGAAATCTTTGACGTTGCTTCCCACTTCTTCAATCACCCCGACGAATTCATGTCCTATTACGAGCGGTACGGGTATCGACTTCTGGGCCCATTCATCCCAGTTGTAAATGTGTACGTCTGTTCCGCAAATCGAAGCTCTCTTGATCTTGATCAAGACGTCATCAATCCCGATCTTCGGTTCTGGGACATCCTCCAGCCACAGTCCCTCAGTTGGATATTTCTTAACCAGCGCTTTCACTCAGTTCCTCCTGTATAAACAATTGATAGTACACCAAGAGAGCTAAGCGACACAGATCAGACAAACTCGCTTCTCTTCAGGTCACTTCCCTGCACTGTTAGACTGAACTATGGCCAAGAAAGAAGATCGGAAAGACCCGGCAGTGGTCATTCATGAGTCGTCGAGCGCACCGCTTGACGAAGAAATAATGGATGATTTTACTGACGAACAGAAAAAGGAATATTCATCCCGTCGCTGGGCCCAAGAGCTTAAGAAGCACACGTCAAAAAGTCCGAAGCTGTCAGGAGGTGACGTGGACGCGAACTGGCAGCAAGCCGACACCGGCGAAGAGGTGGTCGGCGGAGATAACCCGACTCCTGATCAGGATATAGTTGAAGAGTTAGGAGAAGCTTTGGGTGTGACCTACCAGGACACCGAACCGCTGCGCGGTTCAGAGAAGATCCAGGAACGCGACGAGGAACGGTGGGAGCTCGACCCGGCTTCCTCTGAGGATTATCCCGAGAGAAACAAGCGAAAACCGTAGAATACGATCTCACCCATTTATCTGCGCAAAATCTGACAAACCCTCGAGACAAAAACTTATAGAAAATTGCGGTTTGCACCGATTTTTCTTCGAGTTGCAACCCCCTAAAATCTCCTAAGAATCGGAGGGGTCGTTTATGTCCGAACAGTGCAACCGAGACTTGCTTTTTGGATATCTGGCAGAAGATTTGGAGTTGGAAGAGCAACTGGAGTTTCTCCTTCACGTGGATAGCTGCGGACGTTGCCGTCGCGAGATTTACGACGCCCGAAAAGCTCAACACCCTCACTTTTACAAGGCAATCACTCGCAGAGGAAAGAAACAGGGCTTTCGCGATCTAGACGACGAAATTTTCGAAGTCGCGTAAGACCACCTGTTTTCAAATAGTACCGGACTCTTTCGGCTCTCTGTTTCGTCCCATCACGCCTCCTGTTGGTATAACATAGACGCTACCAACCGTACTGACAGGAGGGTACGAGATGATCTACCGTCGAATCCTGGACCTCATAGAACACCAGCCCGAACGCTTGACAACCCGCTGGTGTCAGCATATCAAGCAGTCAGAGGTCACGGTGAGCTATCACCGGCTTTCGCTTGACGATCTCGCCCGCCGCCATGCCAGGGTATTTGAGGCTCTGGCCAAGTGGCTGGAACACAACTTCACCCGGGACGATCTGAGCAAATTCTTTGCGGACCTCGGTCGGGACAGATATCTGGAAGGCTTTCCGCTCTGCGAGATCAATTATGCCCTCCTCATTGCCAAGCGTGATTTCTGGGATCTAGTGCAGTCTCAGGGTCTATTAGACAGTTCTCTGGAATTTTACCAGGCTATGGAATTGATGTCGTCAATCGATCAATTCTTTGATCTTGGCAACTTCTACATCATCCGAGGCTATCTGGAAGAAGTCTCTTCCAGGCTCCGGCAGGCGGCCCCGCTGACTGAACAAGAAGCGCGCGCCCTGATTTTCACCGCTGAGCCCCACCGCCATCCGGAAATCTCTCCTTTCCCGAGGAATTAAAGCGGTGCCGACGGAACAATCACGGGGCGGGAGGCGAGAAGGTGATAGTGTAGTTCGAACCAGCCGGTACCATTAGCGTGAACTGACCAAGCGCATTCGTTCTTCCGCTCACCAGGGCTCCAGCTTGATCAACCGCCGTTATACTCTCTGAAAACGCACTCACCACCACGTCATTCACCGGGCTTCCCTCCGGGGATCGCACAGTCCCCGTTATCGGGATCAATGTGGGCGGTGCCGAAAGGGTGAAATCCGCACGGGTGTTATCGGAAAGCGTGATGTTCCGCGCAATTACCGGGAAGAGGAGGTGTGAAGGTTCCAGCCCGTCAAGCTGAACAATCACTTTGACTTCCAATTCACGTCCGGTCGGCAGTATTCCCTGGTAGTCGCCGGATTCACTGATGGCAAGAGAGCTGGTCCAACCGTCCGGCAAGAAGGTACCAGCCTCGCGAAATGAGGCAGCCTTGTCCACTACCGACACAAAGGATTCGCTTGCTATCGACTCCATTCCGGTAATCTGGACCTTACCCAAAACCGAAAACGCAGCCGGGAGCTCGACATTCACTTGAGTGTCCGCACCCGACACCGTGAGGCGCCCGATATCATAGAAGGCGAGCCGGTTCCTTCCGTAATTGCCGAACAAACTGATTGCCAGGCTGACCACATAAGATCCGGAGGGGAGACTGGCCGAAAAGCTGTTGTCCATCGAGACAAACGCTTCTCCCCCGCTCCTGCCCTCAACCCCTGTAAAACGAACCATGGCGGAACCCGTCTGGTTGCTGAGACCTGAGACAACGCCCGAAACCTGAAAAACCGCTACTTTTGGAATCTCGATATCCGCGTTCGTATCAGACTGGACAGAGACTGGGGAGGAGGCGTCGAAAACCAGAGTGGGAGCCCCTTGGAAGGTCGCCAAAGCAGGCTTGTAAACAACCTTGAGCGAATAGACTCCGGCGGGAACAGCGACAGAGTAACGGCGCCTTTGAGCATCAACCGAGGCCTGGTAGACGTTGCCCTCCTCGTCCTGCGCACTTACAGCCACGAGGGCACCAACATCGCCTTTCACGGCACCTTTCAAACCGTATCCCGAAGGCAGCTCGGTCGTTAAGGTAAGGGCCGAATCAATCGAGACACCGGTCAGTATCTTCTTAACCAGCGCGGGGTTCGGCGTGACTCCGGCAAACGCCTGAGGCGCCCTGGGTAAAGTCGTATAAGACAAAGGAGACAAGTTCAATCTCAGGGTGAGAGCGGATAACGGAACTGTAGCCGTGATGGAGAGACTGCTTGGAAGATTGGTTCCCGGAAAGACGCTTCTAACCAGCAAAGCGTCGTGTCCGCCCGGGGGGAGAGACAACTGTTGCTGCTGCAACCGCGTCCCATTCTCGTCCAGAAGCCGAACAGTAACGTGAGAATCAATGCTCCCTGGATTGAAGATTGCCACACCGGTATCGAAGGCCGCCCGAGTATCAACAGGAATCGTGAAACTCGAAAGCGCCGGCGAATTCCCTACCCCGGCTTCCGTCTGGAACTTCCCCTGACCGTCGTAAAGCGTGAAAATCGAAGCGACCCCTATGGGAATATTTGACGTCACCCGCGCGGCGCCTGCCGTCAACGTCCCCGCGCCAGTTGTTTGAAGGAATGCCGAGGCGCCAGGGGCCAGGTTGACTTGAAATGAAGCACTATTCTGAACGCCGCCAATGATCGATACGGGAAACGCGCCGCCTCCCTTTTGCGTCAGTGTCACCTCCGTCAACGCAGCACTTCCAGAGAAGTTATAGAGGATGAAACTAGTACGTACGGAGCCGCCCTCGTACGTTCCGTTGGCCACTTGCGGTAAATGAAACTCTAACTGCTGCGAGTTGAACGGCGTAACGGGCAAGGTCGTTGAAGTGAAAGTGGAAAGGTTCTGCCGCAAAACAATGGCGGCAAGTGGACGAGTGCTTTCGACCTCCAAGGTTCCCCGGAACTGCCCGAGTCCCTCAAAAAGCTCTGTGATATAGAGCGCCTGATGAGCCAAAGCCTCGAGAATACGCTCCGTTTCCGGGCCAGCCGTTCCCGCTTCGTTTCTCAACCGGAAAACCACCTGAGCATCCGTCAGAGCTACATTCTGAAGAGCCAGCCCGGTATCGAACCTGTCGGTCGTATCGACTGGGATAACGAAACGCTGAAGCGGCAATGCCGATCCCACTCCGGCCTCGGTCAGAAATCCACCGGCGCTGTTCATGATAGTGAAAAGAGCCGAAACACCAACCGCACGGCTGGTGTCGACCCGCGCTGCGCCGATTTTAAGAGACCCATCAGCTGCCGACTCAAGAAAACGTGTTTCACCGGGACCAAGCGATATGGCAAAGACTGAATCCGTTCCCAACCCGTCAATCGTTAGCGAAAGCGGATTTCCCGCGTCGTCGGTCAGGACTATCTCAATCCCGGCCGGTTCCTGATTGGGGTTAAACAGGACAAAGGTCGTCTTGATGATCAACCCACCGCCGCGGCCGTCTGCTACTTGCGGTAGATAAACGTCGCCTTGAGCGTAAACCTGATAACCGAGGACCAAAGCAGTGAATAAGACGAGAAGAATGGTGTACTTCATTAAGACCGTAGGCGCGTTACTCGGCCCTCGAGGACAACTGCAATAGCTCGTTCAGGGAACCGGAGCGAAAACCCTGCAAATCCAGTGTCACATAGTGGTAACCGATCTTTTTGAATTCACTGTCGATGACACTAAGCAGGTTCATGTCGAGAAGTCCCGGCATCTCATCACGGGCAATTTCTATGCGGGCAAGCGTCTCATGATGACGCACGCGAAAGTTCCTGAACCCCATTTCGCGAAGTATGGTTTCGGCCCGATCAACCTGCCTGAGTTTCTCCTCCGTGATTTCGACCCCATAGGGAAAACGCGATGACAGACAGGGCATGGCCGGCATATCCCAAGTAGGTAGGCCCGCATTTTTTGACAGCTCCCGGATATCGTTCTTTCGAAGGCCGACTTCTATAAAGGGGCTGATGATCTTCTTCTCGCTAGCCGCCTGCCGGCCCGGGCGATAATCACCGACGTCATCCAGGTTACTGCCGTCGAACACAGCCTCCACACCCCACTCTTCCGAGAGCCGGGTCAGATAGGAGAACAGTTCGCTCTTGCAGAAATAGCAGCGATTAGAGGGATTGGCCGTGTAACTCGGATTGTCCATTTCCCGGGTGTCGATCAGGTAATGGTTGAGTCGGTACTGCTCTACGAACTGCTTGACCAGATCCCTCTGTCTCTGGGAAACGGACGGAGACATGCCGGTAACAACGCGTGCGCGATCACCTAGCACTTGGTTAGCGATATAGGCCAGGTACGAGCTGTCAACTCCCCCGCTAAAGGCCACTATCGCGCTTTGAAAGCGCCCGATAAATTCAGTCAGAGCGCGCTCTTTTGCCACCAAATCCATGACAGAGATTCTAGCACAGGGGTTACGCTCTTTGGGGTTCGTCCCTTGTCTACTCGGGGCCTTGCGCAGATCTTTAACGGAGAAATCAGGCTGGATTAACGGAGCCCGAAACAGTGCCGGATCCGGTTCCACACCCGCTAGAAACTCGACGACCCTTTCCTTGCGTAGGTCTCTCTGATAATCATTTCTGCTGGTCGGTACCCGAACCTCTAACGTCCGCTCCACCGAGGGGTTCAAGCTGCCTCAGGCAGGTGTTTTTTTAGCAACCTTGTAGAACGTAGTTGTTCCTACAAATGACTGACTATGCAAGACTTCCAGTCGTAATAAATAACCAGCGTCCCCATGTTTTCTTCATGTTTTCCCACCCATGTTCTCCCATGTTCTCGCGTCAAAAAAGAGAAACAAGAAGGCGACACCAACAGAGTCGATCGAGGGGTTCAAGCGCTGCTCGGGCATGGGTTTTTTGGTCCGTACGTGAACGAAATTATTCCCCCAAATAACTGATCTATCGATACTTCCATCCTCAACAAAATAACCAGCGTCCCCAGATAGGCACCCATATAGGCAGGCATGGAAGCGGATCAGTCGCGCGGACGGGGGCTCGGGTTTCTGCGCGGACCTGCGCGCATCGGGCGCATTTCCTTTCGTAACGCGGGATCAGGCACTGCTGTGCTACTATTAGTTTTGGAGCGTACCTCGCAATGAAAAAAGTAATCGTCCTAGTCGTTGCTCTTATTCTGGCTGTCCTTTTGGGATTGCCTGAATTGACTGCGGTACAAGCCCAAAGGGAACAGGACAAAAAGATTGAAGAAGAGCAACCGAAACCTCAGGGACGGACTGGGATCAGTGTGGCGGTCAACCAGGTTCGGGTGGACGTCACGGTTCAGAACAAGAACGGCGATCTCATCCAGGGCCTGAAAAAGGAACACTTCAAGATTTACGAGGACAAGGTCCAGCAAGAGATCACCAACTTCACCTCCATCGAAGCCCCGATGACGGTTGTCCTTATTACCGAGTACAGCAATGCGGTTCCGTGGAACTTCCTCTACGACGTTCTGATGGCCTCCTATACCTTCGTGGACCAGATGCGTAAAGACGACTGGGTCGCGGTCGTGGCCTACGATATGCGGCCAGAGATACTGGTCGATTTCACACAAAACAAGATGGAGGTCTATAATGCACTTCGTCGCCTGAACTTCCCTGCGTTCAGCGAAAGCAATATGTACGACACGGTCTGGGATGTTTTGGACCGCGTACAAGAAATCGACAGTAAAGTGGCGATCGTTCTGGTCGCCTCCGGCATCGACACTTTCAGCAAGAAGAACCTCGGAGAAACCCTCAAGCGAGTACAGAACACCAACGCAGTCATTTATGCGGTGAGTACAGGCGGTAATTTCCGGGCGCGATATGAAGGCTACCTGGCGGCTACTTCAAGAATGGACCTCTATCAGGCCGACGCAACGCTCAAGCAGTTCGCCAAATCCACAGGCGGCGCCGCCTTTTTCCCCCGGTTTGTGAGCGAATTCCCGTCAATCTTCCAAACCATCTCGGCCTTGCTTCGCCATCAATACTCGCTCTCGTACATCCCGACCAACACCAAGATGGACGGCAAGTTTCGGAAGATCAAAGTGGAAGTCGAAGCGGATGTCGATGGTGACGGCAAGAACGACAAACTGAAGGTTTCGCACCGGGAAGGATATCTGGCCCAAAAAGCTGACTGATTTTAATCTTCGACAGGATCGTCGGAGTCCCTGCGGACGCTCCTGTCAATCCTGCAAGAAGATTTAATCCGCCGATCCTATCGGCACATACTCCACCACGTTCAGTCCAAATCCCTCCAGTCCGACCATTTTCTTCGGGTGATTTGTAAGAAGCCGGATATCTCGGAGCCCAAGATCGGCCAGAATCTGTGCACCGATACCGTAGCTCCGGAAGCTCTCCTGGCCCGCGACGAATTCGGGGTCCCGCCGGCACATCCGCAACTCCTGCTGCAGTGCCTTCTTCCAGTTAACACTGTCAAGGGTCAGGTAGACGAGAATACCGCGCCCTGTTCGCTCAATACATTCCAGAGAGCTTCTCAGCTCTCTCCCGGCTTTGCTGTGGCACCCGTGGAATACATCAGCCAGTACGGACTCCGCCTGCACTCGGACCAAGACCGGATCGGCTCCATCAATCCGACCCTTGACAAAAACGAGATGGTGGTTGCGGTGTATCTGATCCTCATAAACCTGGAGATCAAAATCGCCGAACTCGCTCTCAAACGGCAGGGATTCAACCCGACTGACCAACTTTTCGGTCGCGAGCCGGAACTTGATCAAGTCAACCACGGATATGATCTTTAAGCCATGCTTGCGGGCAAACACTCTCAGCTCAGGAAGCCGGGCCATCGTCCCGTCCTCGTTCATGATTTCGCAAATAACGCCCGCAGGCCTGAGTCCCGCAATTCGCGCGAGATCGACCGCCGCCTCAGTCTGCCCGGCTCGCTCCAACACGCCTCCCCGGCGAGCCCTCAGGGGAAATACATGGCCGGGCCGGATTAAATCTTCCGGCCGGGTATTCGGATGGATCGCCGTCAGTATAGTGTTTGCCCGATCCGCGGCCGAGATACCGGTCGAGACGTTGCGGCGCGCTTCAATGCTAACGCAGAAGGCCGTTCCGTATTTCGACTCGTTGTCGTGAACCATCAAGGGAATCTTCAGTTCTTCGAGCCGTTCCGCGGTCATGGGAAGACAAATCAGGCCGCGTCCGTGTTTGGCCATGAAGTTGATGGCTTCGGGCGTCACCTTTTCCGCCGCCATCGTCAGATCACCCTCGTTCTCACGGTCCTCCTCATCAACGACGATGATTATCTTGCCGTCACGGATATCTTGTAATGCTGATTCGATAGTGTCGGTGCTCATTGGGACAAGGGTCTATTATAGCCGCCTTTCATCAGCCGCGATCCAGGGGCCGTTGAGCGATTGGCGTGTTAGCGTCTTTCGACGAATGTATCGAAACCTCGCTGTTCACAGGTGCTTCCTCGATCCTACTTGATCGGCGGCGCCTGTTTGATCCATCGCAACCCCGGCCAGGACACGGTATTTATCGACTTCAGAAACCGTCGATAACGAGGCGTCCTGTATTCAACCATGATGGGGTTTTCTGGGTCGTCATGAATAACCCAGGTATTTTTCCGGTCGTCCTCCACCATGATAACCGGAATCTCTCTCTTCTTCTTGTCAACTAGTACAGTGAACGTGCCGGTTCCCGTCATTTTCATTTTCAGGGGCAGATTGTTCAGTTCGATTCGCGCCTGTCCTTTCTCACGCAAATCCTTGTACATTCGTTCGGAAAGCCAAACGGTCATGGCATCCTCAGATTCTGAGTCCACACCCGCATCAAAGAGGCTTTCCAGCACGAACTTTCGAGCATCCGTCACAGCCTCCTTGTACAAGTGAAAAGTACCCTGGTGATTAACCGATTCCCACTCCACGAAAATGTCGGGTCTAAAACGCGCGACTCGGAGAACCATCGGCGTCTGCTTGTTCGCCACTTCACTTTCAAAAACGAGGACAGTCTGTGCCGGTGCCGGAAGTGAACCGCCAAACACCAATGCACCGAAGAAAAGCAACGTCGCGGCCCCGCCCAGAACCCGCTTCACATGAGATTCGACATACTTGCTGATCACATCTGCTTCGAGGTTGACCAGGTCTCCCACCTGAAGCTTGCCAAAATTCGTGACCTCGTCCGTATGAGGAATGATGGTGACCTCGAAGTAGTCTGAGCCGAGGCCCGAGATGGTCAGACTTACTCCGTTGACGGCGATGCTGCCCTTCATAGTGCAGTAGTGAAGTACCGAAGCGGGCGCTTTGAACCGGAAGACGCGGGAATCTCCCTCCCGGCAAATCGACGTAACCTCTCCAGTTCCGTCGATATGGCCCTGGACCAGGTGACCGCCCAGGAAGTCGGTCAGGCGAGCGGCAGGTTCCAGATTCACCAGGTCGCCGGCCGACTTGCGACCGAGGTTGGTCAGCCGTAACGTCTCAGGTACGGCAAAAACGGTGAACGAGTCTGATCCTTTTTCGGTTACGGTCAGACAAACTCCGTCCACACTGATGCTGTGGCCGATGTCGAGATCGCGTGCGACTTCGTGGCAGCGGATTGTGAATCTCGCTCCCGCTTCAGTCTGATCCTTTCTTACGACCTCTCCTGTTTCCCTGACGATACCCGTGAACATCTGTTATTCCTTTCCTCCCTTTAGCAGACGCACCTCTTCCTCGGTCAGTTCCCGGTAAGCGCCCGCTGGGAGCTTGCCAAGCTTCAACTTACCAATCGCGATCCTTCTCAGCTTCAAGACCGGATGCCCGATGCGCTCGAACATCCGCCGCAGTTGACGGTTCTTGCCCTCAAGCAGTTCTACCTTCCACCAGGAATTGTTACCTTTTTCCAGCGGCATGATCCGTCCCTGGTCCGATGTGTTGTTCTGGGGCGACCGGCGCCCAGGAATTGTTACCTTTTTCCAGCGGCATGATCCGGGAAGCTGCATCCAAACGCCGTCAATCCTGACGCCTTTTCTCAGCCGTTCGAGCTTCTCATCGTCGGGCACGCCTTGAACTTTGATCTGGTACACTTTCGCCAGCTTTCCAGCTCTGGTGATCGATCGGGCCAACTCCCCGTCGTTGGTCAGAATGATAAGCCCTTCACTGTTGTAATCAAGCCGGCCCGCCGGATATAGACGAGCAGAAGACGGGACTAGATCGGTGATCACTCGCCGGCCCTCCGGGTCGCTAACAGAACTGAGTACTCCGCGCGGCTTGTTGATCATGTAGTATTCCAAGGGCTCAGGCCGAATGAGTTTGCCGTTAACCTTGATGTGATCGCGCGCGGGATCGGCGCGGGTTCCCAACTCCCGAACGACCCGACCGTTTACGGTCACAGCCCCTTCCAGAATCAGTGATTCGGCCCGCCGCCTCGACACAATCCCGGCACGGGCTATGATCTTTTGAAGCCGCTCGTTCATTCACAACAGTATACCTTGCCAGCACCGAACCGACAGCAGCAGACAAAGAGCCGAGGAGGTTGGACTCTGGCCTGAAAGGCCAAGACCTAAGAGCCAATTGCAAAAATCCCGAAAGCTACACCGTCTCAGCGGGGCGAGGCACCCTCTCTTTCACGCCTTTGCCTCATCGCCTTTCGCCAGCACATCCTGCCCCAGAAGCTCTTCCAACTCGGTCAGCGTAGGCAGTTCTGAAAGGTCGTTAAGCCCGAAATGCACAAGGAACTCCTTGGTGGTGCCGTACAGGATCGGACGTCCCACCACTTTCTTCCGGCCTTTTGTCTGAATCAGTTTTTTCTCAAGCAGAGTCCGGATCGTGCTGGTCCCTTTGATCCCTCGAATCTCCATGATTTCAGGCAGGGTGATGGGCTGTTTATAGGCGATCACGGCCAGCGTCTCAAGTGCGGCAAGAGAAAGTCTGGCAGAGGGACGGGTCTTCAAATAAGAACGGACGATTTCGTGATGCTCCGGCCGTGTGGTGAGGCGATAACCGCGCGCTACGCTCCTGATTTCGACTGCTCCCTGAATCGCGTTGAAGGACTCCATCACCCGTCCCACACGGTCTACGAGTTCATCGGGCGGCACGTCCGGGTAAACCTGTTCAAGCTGCTCCAGGGTCACTGGCTCTGGCGCGGCAAACAAGATAGCCAGGATCTGGCTGCCGAATTCGTCTTTCAACATGCGCAAATCCGAATGTCTTCGAAAAGGCCTTTTTGAAAAATCCGAATCTCCCGTTGCTTAACCAGCTCGAGCAAAGCGAGAACCGTTACCACCAAGTGCAACCTGGGGAGTTTCCGTTGGAAAAACATTGAAAAATAGAAGTCTTTACGCACGGCGAGCAGCTTGCGTATCTCTGCGATCTTGTCTTCGATCGTCACGTTTTCACGGGTCACCTCGATGACAATCTGATCCTTATATCGCTCCATAATAATGTGGAAAGCCTTGACCAGATCAAAAACACTTGCGGCGACCAGTTCCTGCTCGTCCTCAGCAAACTCATTTTCACCCCTGCCCCAGACCGACAGTTCTACCGTCTCGCGTGCGTAGAGCAACTGGGCGGCGTTTTTGAACTTCTCGTGCTCTAGAAGCTGCTGGACAAGATCCTTTCGGGGATCTTCGATTTCTTCGCCCGGTTCTGCCGGCTCGGCCGGCAGGAGCATACGCGACTTGATGTAGATTAGGGTGGCCGCCATGACCAGGAATTCGCCGGCCACGTTGATGCTCAGGTCACGCATCATCTGAAGATACTGGAGGTATTGGTCCGTGATTCGGGCGATAGGAATATCGTAAATATCGATTTCCTGGGTGCGAATCAGGTGGAGCAGCAGGTCGAGAGGACCTTCGAAAACCTCGAGCTGAACTTTGTAGTCTTGACTAGGCGTCACCGGGTGTACTTTATCCTCATTGCCTGACGAACCTCATCCAGAGTCTGTTCGGCTAGGACCCGCGCCTTCCGGCTGCCTTCAAACAGGATTTCCTTCAAGCCTGGTATGTCCTTTTCAAGCGCGATGCGCCTGGTATGCAGAGGCTCAATCACAGGAATCAGGGCTTCAAGTAACCGCTTCTTGCAGTCGATACATCCGATTCCCGCCGTCCGGCATCCCTCGGCGGCCCACTTCTGCGCCTCTTCATCGGAGAAGACGCGATGCAAGTCGAACACGGGGCACAGATCAGGATTGCCTGGATCATTGCGCCGGACTCGAGCTGGGTCGGTGACCATCGTCAACACCTTTTGCCGGACACTGTTTGGATCCTCGGACAACTGAATTTCGTTTCCATAGCTTTTGCTCATCTTCCGGCCGTCGGTGCCGGGAAGCTTGGGAGCCTTAGTCAGCTCGGCCTGCGGCTCCGGGAAGACGGGCCCGTAGAAATTGTTGAAGCGACGCGCGACCTCGCGACACAACTCGATGTGCGAGACCTGGTCCTCACCGACCGGAACGGTATCGGCTTTGTAAACCAGAATGTCAGCGGCCTGAAGCAGCGGATAGCCAAGGAAACCGTAGGTTGAAAGATCTTTGTCTTTCAACTGCTGCTGCTGTTCCTTGTAGGTAGGAACCCGTTCCAGCCAAGGCACAGGGATAATCATTGAAAAGAGCAAGTGGAGCTCGGCATGCTGCGGCACTTGAGACTGAATCATCACGATCGACTTTTCTGGGTCCAGCCCCGCCGCAAACCAGTCGATAGCAATCTCGACCACGTTCCGGTGAACTTTTTCCACGTCCTGGTACTCCGAAGTCAGGGCGTGCCAGTCGACTATTCCGAAAATGCACTCGTGCGTATCCTGCATCCGTACCCAATTATCCAACGCGCCGACGAGATGGCCCAGATGCAGTCGCCCAGTCGGACGCATGCCGCTAAAGACTCGATGTTTCATAGGGATCTGCTTCAAGAGGCGAGAATGACAACAAAATTGAGAACCGGTCCGAGGATCAGATCAAGAAAACCGGACCACAACAGTACAAGGAGCAAAATAAAGCTATAGGGCCGGATCGCGTCAAACAGACCTTCGAACTGCGAAGGCAGCAAACCCGCCAGAACCCAACTCCCATCCAGCGGAGGCACCGGAATCAAGTTGAACACCGCCAGGATGGTATTCAAAATTACCCCCGTTGAGCAAAGGAGATAGAGCGGATAAATGACGGTGTGACTGGCGTTGATCTCTTCCGCGAAAAAGCCCACCAGAAACTTCAGCCCGATCAGAAAAAAGACTGCCGCCATAACGTTGCTTGCCGGGCCGGCAGCCGCAATCAGTACATGATCCCGCCTCGGATTCCTCAAGTTCGCGGTATTCACGGGCACGGGCTTGGCCCAGCCGAATATGAAGCCAGTCATCATCCCCAGCAAAGGGAAAAGGATCGTTCCTATGGGATCGATATGAGCTACTGGATTAAGTGTGATGCGACCCAGGTAGCGCCCGGTCGAATCCCCAAACCTCTCGGCGGTCCATGCATGAGCTGACTCATGGATGCTCAGAGAGAAAAGGAGAACAACCATGGCGATGAGCACTTGCGCCCAGTCGATGTTGGCCAGTGATTCCACCGACACATCATAGCATTGACGGCCATGGTATGACGATGGACGAATAAGGCGAATGCTATAATACGCAGCAATGAGCGGCCTGTTGTTCAATCTGGCAACGTCGACCTATGCCATTGGACTGATTTCCAGTGCGATCTTCTTTATTTATCGGAAGAAACCCTTTTTCAGGGTGGCGCTCATTGCCATCTCCGTAGGTTTCGGTATTCATACGGCTTTCTTGATCCAACGCGGGATTGCCACGGGGCAATGCCCGCTTGTCGACCTCCGTGATTCACTGGCGTTCTTTGCCTGGACGGTATCGCTCTGCTTTTTCATCTCTTATGTCCGGTACCGCGTGCAAGCCTTGGGCCTTTTCCTGTTGCCGATGATCGCAGTATTGATGCTGGGCACCTTCCTGGTCCGTTCATCGCCGATTCCCGAGGTACTGCGTAGCCATTGGATGTACTTTCACGTGCTTTGCCTGGCGCTTGCTTACGGCATGTTCTTCGTGACTTTCGTGGCAGGCCTTTTGTACCTGTTCCAGGAGCGTGAACTGAAAAGCAAGAAACCGCAGACTTTTTACTATCGTCTCCCTTCGCTTGATCTGCTCGATAACCTGTTCTACAAGTTTCTGATCTCCGGATTCGTTTTCATGACACTCGGGCTGCTGGCCGGCATGATCTGGGCTGAGCAGAAATGGACCGATTGGCATACCGACGCAAAAGTCATCGCCGCCCTGCTCACCTGGTGCATCTACCTCACGTTGATTTTTCTGCGGATGTCAGCGGGGTGGCGAGGGAAACGCGCCGCTGTGATTAATGTTGCAGGCTTTCTCTCGGTCATTATCACGTTCCTGAGCGCCAGCGTTCTCTGAGGCTTTCATAAGTTCTAATCTGTTACTGAGAATGAAGCTGGTACTCGTTGGCCTTAATCACAGGACTGCTCCGATAGAGGTGAGGGAACGCCTTAACTTCCCTGAAGACCGCATACCCGAAGCTCTTTCCAGGCTGAAGAATGACTTCGGTTGCGAGGAGGCCCTCATTCTGTCGACCTGCAACCGGGTCGAGGTACTCGGCCGTCCGCAAGACGGATGCCTTCGAGCAGACCGGTTCAAAGACTTTCTTTACGACTTTCACAACCTGCAGGCGCCCTGTCTGGAACCTTATCTTTATACCTTTTCAGAACGTGAGACCGTGCACCATGTTTTCAGAGTTGCCAGCAGCCTCGACTCAATGGTCGTCGGTGAGCCTCAAATCCTGGGTCAGCTGAAGCGCGCGTACTCTTTGGCGACCAAGGCGCGCACCTCCGGCCTGTTGATCAACAGCCTGATGCATCGCGCTTTCC
>ERZ795047.2560-NODE-2560-length-17158-cov-4.847103_pt1 | contig 17158 bp, 13 predicted proteins | sample MGYA00375131_ERZ795047 | MGnify/ENA primary metagenome ERZ795047 (study PRJEB30176, sample SAMN05720228) | activated sludge metagenome | isolation source: Anaerobic digester | place: Japan | collected 2015-05-20 ...
GGCCTCGCTATTGTAAAGCGATTTGTGGAATCCCATTCGGGGTTTATAGATGTAAAAAGTGCACCCGGAAAAGGAACGACTGTCAAGGTTTTCCTTCCGCTTCTCAAGGAATAACGGAGAATTACCGATGGAGAAGAAAAGAATTCTGGTCGTTGATGACAATGATTTGTTCAGAGAATCGATAGTGGAGACCCTGCGCAGGCTGGGCTGTGAAATCGAGTCTGCCCGTGATGGTTATGAGGCGATCGAACTGTTTTCAGCATCCTGTTTTGATCTGGTTGTATCTGACATGAAGATGCCCGGGATGTCGGGCATTGAACTACTTGAGAAAGTAAAGCAGATAAATCCGGAGGTTCCTTTTCTGATAATCACCGCTTACGGGGCAATAGAAACAGCGGTGGAAGCGATGAAGAAAGGGGCATTTGATTTCATTCAGAAGACGGATAACCTGATAGATGAGCTTGAATTGACAGTGAGCCGTACTCTGCAGTATCAATCTCTGCTTCAGGAGAACAGAAGGCTTAAATCAGAGCTTCGTGGTCAATGGAACTTTATCGGAGATGGCTCCTGCATGGAGGAAATAAGGACTCTTATCGCTTCGGTGGCAGAGAGCCGCTCTACTGTTCTGGTTACCGGGGAATCGGGGACCGGAAAGGAACTGATTGCCCGTTCCATTCACTATCAGAGCCGCCGGAGTAACGGCCCTTTTGTAAAAGTCAACTGTGCAGCGCTTCCGGAAGGGTTGATTGAATCTGAGCTTTTCGGACATGAGAAGGGTGCATTTACAGGCGCGATAAAGCATAAGAAGGGTAAATTTGAAGCTGCTTCCGGGGGAACTCTTCTACTCGACGAGATAGGGGAGATGCCGATGGTGGCACAGGCGAAACTGCTGCGGGTACTTCAGGAGAGGGAGATAAACAAAGTCGGTGGTGATGATCCGATAGAGGTTGATGTGCGTGTGGTTGCTACCACCAACAGGGATCTTGAGGAAGCGGTAAGTAAGGGGGAATTCAGGGAAGACCTTTATTATCGCCTCAATGTTATCCACATTCACCTTCCTCCTCTTAGAGAGAGAAAGGATGACATATCTAAACTTGCGGAGCATTTCATAAAAAAGTTCAATGATGAGAACGGTTTCAGCGTAGAGGGACTTACTGATGATTCTCTGCGGGTGCTTTGCAGCCACAACTGGCCTGGAAATATCAGGGAGTTGGAGAATGCTATTGAGCGTGCGGTTGTTCTTACCCGGACTGGTCAGATAAAACCGGAGATTTTCCAGTTCCGGTCACCTTTGCAGCATTCACCGGGAAATGCTCAGATGGTTCAGGCCGGAATGACTGTCGCAGAGATGGAAAAAAAGCTGATTCTTGAGACACTTGAGCACTGCAACCAGAACCGTACAAAAGCAGCAGAAATGCTGGGAATCTCAATCAGGACACTCAGAAACAAGCTCAATGAGTATAACATGGAATGACGGGCTTGAATTGAACGCTGTTTTACTATAAGATTATAAATAATATCTGTTAAGAAACGCACTGATTCTACCTTCACAAAATGGTAAACAGGAACAGAGTTCATCCTGAGGATATCAGTGTTGCGGCTGACGGGTCAGAGGGGCGAGGTTTAAGTTTTCAGAACAGAGGGACCTGTATATGAGGGGATTCAACACCAGTTCGATTAATGTAAAGACCGCTGTCGCTTATGTTATTCTCACCATTCTCAATGTTTCCATTTTCATCCTGATGGTATTTGAGAACCAGCTTGATTTAATCGCTGAGAACGCCATTCTTAACAGTCAGCATAAAGGTACCGGTCTTAAATACCGTATCGACAGCGCAATAGGGACCGATAATGACATTACAAATGTCATCATAAACAAAATTCTCAAGGACGCAGGTACTCTTGGCATAAGCAATCTGACACTGTTCAGTGAAGGCGGAAAAGTTTTTGTAAATATGGTCAACAATAAGCTTGTCGAGAAGGAGACCGCGGATGTAGATGAACTGAAGATGATAAATATGGCTATCACCAAACAGGGCTTTGAGGACAAGCTTTTTCATCACAATGTTGACCGCAAAGAGAAATCGATTTCCCTGTATCTGCCATTTACTTATGCAACAGATAAAATAGGTGTGGCGGCGATAAAAGTGGTAATGATGGATATTGACCGTCAAATGGGCTATCTCTACCGTCAATGTCTGCTGATCGGACTTCTTGTTGTTGTGGTTCATATCGGCTTTGCTTTCCTGTTCTCCAAGATGATCCTTGTTCCTATAAAGGAATTGAATGAAGCGACACACATGATTGCCCAGGGCAAGCTTGATATCAGGGTTCCGATTGTAAGACCGGATGAGATCGGGCAGCTCGCATCATCTTTTAACGAAATGAGTGTTGCGCTGCAGAGGATGCGCGATGAGGCAAAGGGTGCGAATCCGCTGAGCGGTTTACCAGGCAACTTAACCATAGCAAGCTACATAGACGATTGTCTGAACAAGGGAAAGATTATCTGCGTTCTGTACTGTGACCTTGACAATTTTAAAGCATATAATGACAAGTATGGTTTCACAAAGGGCGATGAAGCCATTCTTTATACAAGAGATTGCCTGCTGGCTGCTGCAAAACGCAAGGATGTCAGAAATGTGTTTGTGGGCCATGAGGGTGGTGATGATTTTGTGGTGGTCACAGAATTTGAACACTGGGAAATTTTCGCCAAATCTTTCATCACATCTTTTGACCGTGGAATATTCCAGTTCTATAACAGTATCGATGCCAGAAATGGCTTCATAGAGTCTGTAAACCGCCGCGGTGAAAGGCAGCGTTTTCCTCTTATGAGCGTCTCTGTCGCTGTTGTATCAAACAAAAACCGGCCATTCAGACGCACTGCTGAGATGATTGCCGTGGCTGCGGAAGTGAAAAAATATGTAAAGAGCATGGACGGGTCATGCTATGCAATTGACCGGAGAACCGGTTCTGTGAGTCCCACACAGATGATAAGCAGAGCCACTGTTCAGCAAGCACTTGATCCCAATTCCGGCCGTCCTGTATGAAAACTTTTCTGAAATTCACCGGAGTAATCCTTCTACTTGCATTTACCGGACTTTTCAATGTCGGGTTGGTCGACATTCGTTTTGAGGAGATCCGGTATCTTCTGGGTACTATTGCTTCCCAGGAAGATATGTCCAGCACATTCGGAATTGTCGCAAAATATGAATTGATCAAGCACAGGATCGCTTATGGTGAAGAGAATGTGACCGGTTATGAACTGGAAGCAAAGATACAGGCACTTACATCCGGTGAGCATCTGGAAAAGGATGTTGTATGGAGCCGCAAATTCTACAGGACTCCGGTTCGGATGGTGCTGAATACCATAAGAATTCTCCTTGGCAAGAAAATTATCAATCCAAAAGAAGAAGACAAGATTTTCAAAGTGATTGAAATTGGATATTTCTGGGAAAGAAACCGGAGATATCTGGAAGCACTGAAGGTTTATGATGAGGTATTGAAAACAGCAAACCTGGATCCCGAAGTTGAGGCTGCCGTAATGGTACATAAGGCATTCTGCTATTCAATGCTGAGCAATTACGGTAAGTCCAAAGAGGTTTACGAGGCGGTGATTGCGAAATTCCCTAACACAGAGGCCGGAATTCTTGCCTGGAAACTGATCGATTTTATCAATTCACTGGAAAAGGAACGCACCAATCTTGAACGCGCCAACATAAGCGAGATGGAGAGGGCAAAACAGTTCTATCTGCTGATGGATTTTCGCAACTCCATCAAGAATTACTCTCTATTCCTGGGAAAAAAGGTGCCTCCTGCTCTGAAAGCGGAAGCCCACTTTTACAAAGGCAGATCCCATGAGGAGCTTGGGGAAATTGAAGAAGCGATCATGGAGTATAAGACTGTCATTAAACTGGACAAATCAAAAACCTGGGCTCGTCAGGCACATCGCAGAATGCTTATGCTCGGGGAGTTTTATGAGCAGCAGAAAAGTATTGCCGAGGAGGCTAAAAAACAACTTAAGGCTTATCAGGACCAGATGTTTATTGATAATGTAGAAAGGTATAAAAATTTCCTTTCTCCGAGTTCATTGAAGGGCGAACTTCTAAAGGGACCGGAAAATCAGGGAACTGCAAAAGCAAGGGCCAATGACAGCATACTCAATCTGATCAACCAGATAGGCAATCTCGATTTGACCGGTGAAGAGGAGGCTAAACGGATTCAAGCCGAGCAGATGAAGAAGACGCTTATTGAGCAGGGTAAGCTTTCTACTGCAGAGATAAAGGAATTCGAGAGGCGGCAGGCTGTAGCTCAAAATCCCTACCGGCGCCCCAGTGCATTGAAGAAGGAGATTGACGGCCACACAAGCGAGCTGAAATACATATACAATAAAAGGCTCCGCTCCGGAACCAAACTTACCGGCAAGATGCTTGTGGCGATTAAAATAGCCGCAAACGGACATGTTACTGGTGTTAATCTGATTCAGTCAAACATGGGTGATAAGGAGTTCGAAAAGAGCATTGTGGATCGGATTTCGACCTGGAAATTCAAAGCAGTTCCGGACAGCCTTGGAGATATAACAGTCAATTACCCGTTTGAATTTGATGAGGAACTTTAAGGACTGGGCAGGGAATAAACAGGATTGACCCGGGATACTATTCTGCCAGATTTATCAGCTCGCTGACCCGGTTTTGATAAGTGTGTGACTTCTGTACGATACTTCTGTTAAGATCTGCGTAACTGAATTCTTCACTGTAGTTGTCCAGTATTGATCTGAGCTTTATTCCAGGGTTTTCTCTTTCACTGAACGCATGAAAATGACATCCCGGAATAGAATCATAGATGAGAGGAACATTTTCTGTCAGAAGAACGCATCCCGCTGCCAGAATATCATAGATCCGCGGACTGATATGTGTATCATTATCTCCCTCTGGATTGTCAACTGAGAGATTCAGTCCTGCCCGGGAGTTTTTAAGAATGTCCGCTGACTGCTTTTCATCGGTCCAGCTATCGTAAAGGATCATACCACGAAGTGGACCGCTGTAGCTCTTCCATCCGCTTCCTGCAATCGCCAGAGAAAAACCCTGTTCTGCCAGCGACTCAAGAATCTCTATTCTGTATTTACTTGGAATTCCAATGAAAGCTGCATCGTAATTACGTTCCGGGGAGAGAGTGCCAGTGTCAAAGAAACTGCAGGCTGTCGGCAGAAAATGGTACCTTGAGCCATTGCGAATGCAAAACTCAGGCAGAGGTCCTTTCTGAATCGCAAAAAAGTGATCATATCCAGGGACAACCTCTTTCCAGTAGGGTACTCTTTTGTAGCTTTCGTAAAACCAGTGCAGGGTTTTGATGTTTTGTTTCTTAAGGAGATTCAGAGTAAACAGGGTTACAGGGCTGAGTGCACCGGAGAGGAAGTGTGTAGCTCCGAAATCCAGACATGAAACCAGAAGTGACTGGTTTATCAGGTCAACAGCAATTGTTTCGTCATTTGTTTTAAGGAACCGGGCGAAACCATTCTGGTATGCCAGGAAGTCGAATGCCTTGACATTTTCGGAACCAAGCTCCTTATCGAGCGCATCTCTTGTGTGAAGCGCTACCAGACGGGCCGCTCCCACAGGAGGTATTGCCATGAACCATCGCTGATTATTCATGCAGCGAGATCACCTGCAGAGGGAAGTGAGCAGATACCTCCGCCTTTCAGGCCTTTGAAAAGGGCTACCGAATTGGCGAACTGTGCGGCTGTAAAAGGATCGTACCCTCTGGCCACGCAATGGATAAAACCCCCGTTAAAAGCACTGCCGATAAGGGTAAGGTCTTTGACAGTATCTGTGTGTTCCTGCGGTTTGAATTCTTCAACCTTGCCATCATAACCGATCATGCATCCGTTTGCACCGGTTTTGACAACCACGATTGAGATGCCCCTGTCCCAGAGGAAACCGATGACATCAAGGGGACGCTCGTATCCGAAAAGTGCTTTGGACTCATCCGGAGCAGATGGAAAGATTACATCTATCAGCGGGAGTACGCTCCACAGACTCTCTTTAGCATCATCCAGTGACCAGCGCTGGAGCCTGAGGTTGGGATCGTAAGCTACCATTATATCGTTGCTGTGCGCGAAATGGAACGCCTTGAACACCGAATGACGGGCTGCTCTGGAGACAGACTGAAGTTCACTGGATGCGTATACAATTTTACAATTCTCGATAAGGTCTTCGTAGATCATCGAAGGAGTGATCGATTGAGCGGCGGTTCCGGGTCTGTGCACCAGATATTCTCTCTGTTCGGGATATCGTGAACTTGTGAAATAGATGCCGTTATAGCCCTGGCTTGTGACAACATGGTCGATATTGATACCCTGTGCCAGAAGACGCTCTCTTATCATTCCGTGGAAAGGATCGCGGGAAACTGCTGACAAAAGCGAAACTCCCGATCCCAGACGTGCAGCGGTAACAGCGGTGACAATGTCGGCTCCACCGATGTCTTTGTCGAAAGTATTGCAGAGACTCAGATCTCCATCACATCTGAATTCTACATAACACTCACCGATTACCAGAAGATCATAGTCTCGTATGTGAATTGGTTTCATGCAGTTATTTTCCGTGCTGTATGCAGGTTTGTTTCAGAAAACCGCAAAAGAAAAAAGAGGTATAAAATTCATCTGCATTTAATTCTCTTCCGGTTTTTCATTCTTAAAATACAATGATACGTTAGGGAGAAGTATGAATCAAGACCCGGGAGGGATTTTTACCCGGATCCTGAGAAATTCAGCCCTGTTTCAGGTTGTGATTTATAATCCACTGATATTTTTCCCGTTTGGGAATTCAACTGCAAACTTGAAGGGAATTTTTACCGATTCGCCCGCTTTGAGTTTATAGTACCACTCCAGAAATTCGTGCTCATTCTTTTTCAGTGAAGAAGAGTTCTCTTTCCATTTGGGCTCAATCAGTTCCACCTTGATCTCTTCACTGCCTGATATGGGCAACTGATCCCAGATGACTATTTCCTCTTCGCTTTTGCGATTATTTGTCACATTGATCTGGTATTCGAAAACAATTCTATCCTTTTTGGCTATTACACCTTCATTACGCCGCATACGGTTAATCAGTTTATATTCTATCTTTACAGCCTCATCGACACCCAGAAAGGTCCAGAACTCCTCCTCCGGAGCGACAAGTTTCATTTCACTTTTTGATACAAAGGAGTTATCCAGGAAAATGCTGGATGAGCCGGGAAGCAGCGGGAATGATGTTGTGTTTTTGACTTTTGCCTTCAGATAAGCATATTGAGACAGCTTAGGGACCGCAGAATATCTGAAATGTGCAGGAAATTCTGTGGCCATGATAGTAACTGTGTGTTCCTCGCTATCACTGTTTATGGTATTCAAACCGGGTATGGCAAATACGACTGCGGTTGCTCCGGATTCCACCTCTGCTTCCCTGAAAACCATAGGGGCGGCTTCCTTGATCTCTTCCCTCTTAAATTCCATCTCGGCATCCATTGTCATCATCTGGTTCATCATTGCAGGAGCCGCGGATTTGCTTAAGCGTTTTCTGACAGATAAATCCATATAAGGCTCATCGATTCTTATATACCAGGGGGTGAGTTCCGGCTGGTTACCCCCGATATGCGGAGTGGCTGTAGAGAGCTTGATATTCGCATTCTTCCAGTCCTCACCTGTGCTCTGGCGCAGGGAGCCTTTGTAGGTCATAAGTAATACTTTTTTATCACTGAGTACCCGCATCTCATAGGCAGGAGTCCATGAGGGACCATAGACGATGTAGCTTAGCTCCAGATCGATTTTTCCTGCCTTTTTCATTGTTAAGGATACAACTGCCTGGTTTCTTTCAGAACGTTCATTGCGGTTAAGATCACTCAGACGGCGTTCTATTACCGCAAGGGTATCACTCAGAGCCTGTTTGCGTTTTGATGCAGAGCGCATCTCGCTGCTGAGGGATTCCAGACGATTTCTGTAGAATTCAACCATGTTAAGCCATTTGTTCTTGTCAAGTTCAGGTGCGGAGACCTGTTCCGCAGCCCCGCGTTCCGTGACTTTGGCTGCGATGTTTTCCACAAACTGCCTTTCACTGCTGCATCTCTTCAGTATGTCTTCAACCAGCAGGATGGAGTCCTGATAAAGTTCCTTTCGCCTGTTAAGGTAATTGGAAATCGAATCATTACTGCCTGCGAATTCTTTGCGTCGGATCTTTATATCCTTAAGCACACCATTGCCGGTACCGTTTACAATTATACTCTGGGATTCGATATTTTCCGGAAGATTATCGAAGATGAGATCTTTTTCACCTTCGCTAAGCTCTCCGGTGAAGGTTCGGGTCACCTGAGCCCTGTCCCGGAAAACTGTTACAGAGGAGATCTTTGTTTTCACAACCATTTCTTCGGCATATAGTGAACAGATTGCTGTAAGGATGCATGTGCAGATAAAAACGAAACTTTTCATTAACCCTCCATGAACTATGATACTATCTGTTTCAGGCAATTCTTCGCCAGGTAATAAATATGGTTTCCAAAAGGCTTGCTGAGGGTGGTTTTTTTAATTGGAAAGAGTAACGACAGATTTTGTGCGGGCCATTGTTATTTTCCAAATTAATTTTATATCAGGATTCTCCTGGGTATCCAGGAGGTGAAGCAGCGGGGAATATATCGTATTTTACAAAGTGAGAACATAACCTCTACCCAAACCGGAGGACAGATCAGAATGCAAACAGGGGCGGATATCGGTTTAATCGGGCTGGCTGTGATGGGACAGAATCTTGTGCTCAATATGAGCGACCATGCTTACAGCATAGTCGTTTATAACCGCACTCTGTCGAGGATTGATGAGTTTCTGGTAGATCCTGCACAGGGAAGGGACAACATAATCGGTGCTCGTAGTATTGAGGAACTGGTTCAGAAGCTCAAGAGGCCCAGGAAAATATTATTGATGGTTAAGGCCGGACCGGCAGTGGACCACTTTATCGAAGCCCTGATTCCTTTTCTTGAACCCGGTGATCTCATTATCGATGGCGGCAATTCACATTACTCTGATTCTATCCGGCGTGCAAAGTTTCTCGATGAAAGAGGGATACTTTTTATCGGGACAGGCATATCTGGCGGTGAAGAGGGAGCGAGGAAGGGACCTTCGATTATGCCGGGCGGGTCGCCTGAAGCCTGGCCTCTTGTGGAGAAGCTTTTTAAGGACATCGCCGCAAGGACTCCTGATGGGAGTCCGTGCTGTGAATGGATAGGGGAGAATGGAGCCGGGCATTATGTAAAGATGATCCACAATGGAATAGAATATGGAGATATGCAGCTTATTGCAGAAACTTACCATCTGATGAGAAGCGGGGCGGGCCTTGAAAACCAGCGGATAAGCGGGATATTTTCAGACTGGAACAAAACAGAGCTTGACAGCTATCTAATTGAGATCACTGCAGATATCCTTGCCCGAAAAGACTCTGATGGTGAACCGCTGGTAGAAAAAATCCTCGATTCTGCTGAGATGAAAGGAACCGGTATTTGGACAAGCGATAGCTCACTGAAGCTCGGGGTTCCACTGACCCTTATTACAGAGGCTGTATATGCCAGAAGTCTTTCCGGTCTGAAAGATGAACGTATGGAGGCTGGGAGGATTCTGGGGGATTCTGTAAAAAAGTGGGATGGGAACACAGAGGAGTTCATTGAGAATATAAGAAAGGCGCTACTTGCTTCGAAGATAGTCTCTTACGCTCAGGGATTCATGTTGATGCGTGCAGCCTCTGAGAAATATCAATGGAAGCTTGACTTCGGGAACATAGCTCTGATCTGGCGTGGCGGCTGTATCATACGCAGTGCTTTTCTGGGACAGATCAAGGAGGCATTTGATAGAAACAATGTTCTTCGCAGCCTCCTTATCGATAAATATTTCAAAGAGGTGATAGACGGCTGCCTTGAATCCTGGCGAAATGTAGTCGCTGCAGCTTTTAAGATGGGCATACCAATACCAGCTCTTTCATCAGCGCTCTCGTTTTATGATGGGTATCGCTGCAGCCGGCTTCCGGCAAATCTTATCCAGGCACAGAGAGATTACTTCGGGGCACATACCTATGAGAGAATAGACAGACCCAGGGGGGAATACTTCCATACCGAATGGGTATGACTTTGTTTTTTCTAAATCGGTATCGGCATCGGAATCGGTATCGAAGCATCATTCCTTACAGATGATGTATTTTTGATTTGGATAATAAGTGATAGTACTTTCCTTTTACAATTTCGGGACCGGAAAATATGTTTTTTGAAAATGTTGTTTCATTGGAAGAAGCTCTTAAGCAAAGTCGATTTCCTTCACTCGAAACATTTGACTGCCCTTACAATTCCGCATCCACCGGCAGCGGGGTTATAAGGATTATCTTTCCTGAATTTACCTGCGTTTGTCCAAAAACCGGTTACCCGGACTTTGCGGCTATTGGTCTTTACTATCTGCCGGATAAGCTGTGCCTTGAATTGAAGTCTTGGAAGCTTTATCTGAATGCTTTCCGCATGGTTGGAACTTTTCACGAGACTGTCACCTGGCATCTTTTTGAGACTATCAAAAAGCTTCTTGAACCAAAATGGCTGCTTGTCACCGGTGATTTTTTTCCCCGGGGAAATGTGGATACAACGGTAGTATTTGAACATGGGAGCCGTCCGGCTGGAGCCGACCTGCTTGTAGGGCGTCTTGAACCCCGATGCAAGGCAGCAGGCTTGTAAAATTATCAGGTATCTTAAACGTCCACTCCAAAAAGCCGGGAGTTCATTAAAAGCCTCTGTAACAATTAAGCTCTGACTTTTCAGGTTAACAAAGTGAGGCTTTATTGCATTGTTTACCAATCCAATGGTATTTTTTTTATTTAATCTGATTCAGTATAGATGAGCAGATTTGAGTGCATTGCGATTCCCGATCAAAGTTTATTAATTGTCCTGCTTACAGCAGGCGTAAATAGAGGAGGCATCAATTGGATTTCATGAATTCAGTTCTTATAATCGGAAGTGGAGGACGGGAGCACGCAATCCTCAAGGCATTGCTCAGGTCAGACCGGGCGCTTTGTATGTATGCCTATCCGGGGAATCCGGGTATGGAGCGGGATGGCTGCATGCTGGTTGATCGTGAAATCAAAAGCTGGAACGATCTTGCAGACTGGGCTTCGGAGAATGAAATTGATCTTACAATAGTTGGTCCGGAAGCACCACTTGTTGATGGTGTAGTTGATATTTTCAGGAAGGAAAACCTGACTATATTTGGTCCTACCAAAGCTGCTGCTGAAATTGAGGGAAGCAAGGCTTTTGCAAAAGACCTGATGAAAAAGTATGGAATCCCCACAGCAGATTTCAGCATATTTGACAATAAAGAATCTGCTCTTTCTTTTGTTCACGAAAAAGGCGCTCCTGTAGTCGTAAAGGTAAGCGGACTGGCCGGGGGAAAAGGTGCTATTGTTTGTGATACCATAGAAGAAGCAGAGAAATCGCTTGCGGAGATTTTCGATGACAAGCGGTTTGGTGAAGCCGGGACCAGGGTGGTCATCGAAGAAAAGATGATCGGTGAGGAAGCATCGGTATTTGTAATTACCGATGGTAAGAAGTACCGTATTCTTCCTGTGTCACAGGATCACAAAGCAGTGGGAGACGGGGATACAGGCCCGAATACCGGTGGGATGGGGGCTTATGCTCCAGCACCTCTGGTTGATGACAAGCTGCTTCTGCAGATCGAAAAAGAGATCATAAAGCCAGTACTTAAAGCCATGGAGCTTGAAGGACGGAAATACCAGGGGCTTCTCTATTATGGCATTATGGTTACATCTGATGGCCCCAAGGTGGTGGAATTTAATTGCAGGTTCGGTGATCCGGAGACTCAGGCAGTGCTTCCTCTGGTGAGCTGTGACTGGTATGAGATGTTTAAATCATGTGCAAACGGTAAGATGACAGCTTCCTCCTGGACAATAAACCCCGGTTACTGTGTCTCTGTGATACTTGCTTCAAAAGGTTATCCGGGAACTTTTGAAAAGGGTAAAGTGATCACTGGTATCGAGGAGACCGAGCGTGAAAAAAGCAATGTGGATATTTACCATAGCGGAACGGCTCTGAATAACCAGGAGCAGCTTGTAACAAATGGCGGCCGGGTGCTGGCTGTGAGTGCATGGGATGAAACTCTGGAAAAAGCGATAAAAATAGCCTACCAGGCTGTGGATGGGATTGATTTCGAAGGAAAACACTATCGTCGCGATATCGCGGCTAAGGGGCTGGCAAGAATCCAGAGGACAGAGAGCAGCAGTGGGAAATTAGAAAAACAAGTTAATAGCAGATAAGTATCCGGAAAGGAAAAAATGAAAGCAGCAATTGTAATTGGTTCCAAATCCGATATGAATTTAGCGGAAAAAGCAGAAGCCGTGTTTAAGGATTTCGGTGTTGAATTTGAGACGCATGTCATTTCAGCACACAGGAATCCAAATAAGATCCGTAAGTTCTGTCTCAGTGCTCAAGATAACTATGATGTAATAATAGCTATAGCCGGACTGGCAGCTCATCTTCCGGGAGTGATCGCAAGCATGACAGTGCTTCCTGTGATAGGTGTACCGGCTGATGGCGGGCCTCTCAGTGGTGAAGACGCGCTGTTGTCGATAGTTCAGATGCCTGCCGGAATTCCGGTAGCATGTGTGGGAATAGGGAATTCAAAGAATGCAGCGCTGCTTGCTGTGCAGATCCTGAGTTGTAAAGATTCATCTCTGAAGGCGAAATTAAAAGAATACCGCAAACAGTTCGGGGATGATGAGAGCTGAGAGGATACTGCTTCAATCAGTTTTAGACTCCACCGAAGAACTCTCCCGTGTTGCCCGTTTGATTCAGGATGGAGCGGTTTTTGTCTATCCCACAGAAACAATTTACGGGATAGGGGGGAGATCAGACCTGCAGTCAGTAATGGATCGGGTTTATGAGGCTAAAAACCGTCCAGCGGTTAAATCGGTTATACTGATTGCGTCAAGAAAAGAGTGTTTTTCTCCTTTAGAACTCCACTATACCCCGGCCGCAGAGATTCTTATGAAAAAGTTCTGGCCGGGGCTTTTAACCCTCGTGCTTCCATCGGATAAGAGTCCGGAAGGAACCGCGATACGTGTATCGGATCACCCTTTTATCTCCGCAATTTTTTCGCTTATAAAAACCCCGCTAATCTCAACCAGCGCCAATCTCAGCGGTCAATCATACGATCCTGACCCGGAGCATATCTTTGAAATCTTCAGGGATAAAGTTGATTTCATGATCGATGCCGGCTTTCTCCCGCCATCTCCTCCGTCGACGGTGATTAAAGCTGGACGTAATAATGAAATATCGCCTGTAAGGGAAGGCGCTGTGAGGAAAAGTGTAATTGATCAGTTTTTAAAGGAAATGGGTTTCTGAGCGGAAATTTCCTCATTTCTAACCACATTTTTGTGCCTTTTTATCCTCCATTTCGGTTACATCCGGTAAGTTTTAACGGCAGTCCTTTTGTGTCGGAACAGGCATAGCCATCAGGATCGAAAAGGTTTGTTTTTATTTGTATATAGAAATACAAATGTGCTTTTTCGATGCCGATTCCGATTCTGATTCCGACTCCGATTGGGCAGAAATATCCGCTGTTGACCGGAATGGAATCTGGCTATATAATTAAGAGTCGATCTGAAATTGATAATCATTTGCCCTATTTTTTTTAAAAGGATGGATCATGGGTAGTAAGCATTGCAGGCTATACGATGAAAACTTAGTGCACAACATCATAGTTTCTACAGGGCTTTCGGTATATGAATACCTTAAAGAGCATAGAAACGCCAGTTCTGATGATATTTGTGAATTCCTGGAAGTAAACTCAGGCTGTATTATTGAGGAAACAATAGATCAGATAAACAGTGCTGATGAATCTCCGGATCAGGAGGATGTTGAAGGGAAGGATGATCAGTGGTTTGACTACGAAGAGCAATGAAGGTAATAAAGATGGTTGCAATAAGTTTCTGGAAATATTAGTTTAAACAGTCCGCCGAAGTGGCGAAACTGGTAGACGCACTGGACTCAAAATCCAGCGGTGGCGACACCGTCCCGGTTCGACTCCGGGCTTCGGCAAATACTCAATAACCGCATTTTTTAAGCAATTTCAGGTAGTTTTGTCCCGAATTCTGCCTCTATTATTTTCTTTTTCTCATATTCCCACTTATTTGTACAAATTTCATGCACTCATACCTTTAAGTTAAGTATGGAAATAGATATTGAGGAGCACAAGCTTGCAAACTCTATCTGTAAAATGTATAATAATAAGTCATCCTTTAATCATGTCTTTCAAATATTGTCCTGCATATTTTGGAATAACTGTTGCTTTCTTAATGATGGTTTGGGGTGCATGGCTCGATTCAATCGTGATGAAGCGCAATACTTTGAAAAAAGGTTGTTGAGAATTTTACAGCCGCAAATATGCTGTATTCTGAAACGAAGTACAATGCAGCTTCCAACAGGCTTTATTTCACTTTTGTGCTATTAGGATTAATGAATGCAGCTCGGTATGGAGATGAGATTAGTGAAGATTGTTATTTTGATCCTTCAACAAAAAAATTGATAAATCAAAAATACTAAACTGTGCTAAAGGTCTGAAAATCAAGAGACATGCAGAATTCAAAATCTTATGCACAGAGCTGAGGCAGCAAGGGTTGAAAGCCGATTATTTTTCACTATTCTCATTTCCTGGTTTATCCTTTTTTAAGGGAGAAAATTTACTCAATCTCTGTTAGATTAGGAATACAACCAATAATTCTGCCAACAATACAACTTCCAATGTTTAAACGAGAAGATATGGTTGAAGCGCCCGAAGAGGGAAGCAAATAATCTGTAATCTCTGCTCTCCTTATATCCTTGACTCCAAACACTTACTTATATTATAATTAAGTTGAGTAACTTAATCAACAAAGTGAAATATATGAGGACGTTTTCAACCATCTCTATCCTTCTGCTTATCTGCAACATGATAACCTGGGCATCAATGCCTTGCTGCACTGCCCAGGCTGCAAAAAAACAGCAGGAAAGTGCCCACTCATGCTGTCAGAAGGAAAATGAAACGAAGAAAGAGTCTAACCATCACTGCGATTCCAAATCCGAGTGTATCATCTGCAACAGCGAATCCAATCAATCAGAGAGAACTATCTCTATTATTTCTTCTTTCCCCCTTATCGCCGGTCATTTGAATCACCCGGTTGACATCTGTTATCTGAATCTCTCTCCTAAATGTTCACCGGTTAAGGCAAATTCCCTGAAAATACCCGGGGATTCTTTCTCCTCTCTCTATCCTCTCAGAATTTGAGACCTGCTGTACTTTCCCTTTTGATTCTCTGGTAATAATTCCGGGAAATCATTACCTGTAGTCAATTCAAAGAATTGTTTCTAAACCCGAACAATCCGGGTCAGTTTTACAACCGATTATCTCCATGCGGAGGTTTGCATGAAAAACAGGAACAAAAAACTGTTTGCACGCGGACTGATACTTATCTTGTTCCTTTGGACTTCGTTTTTTGCAGTAGTGTTGTCTGCAGAAGAGAAAAAAGGGGCTGGTTCCGTTGTTGAACACTCGCTTGAGTCATATATTGAATACGCTCTCAGGAATAATCCGGCAATAAAGGCTGCAGAAAAAGAGATCGCATCTCAGGAAAAGAATCTTTCCCTGGCAATCTCTCTGCCTGATCCCATGATTATGGCCCAGGCGGATATTGAGGATGGAATGAATCCGGCCTCAATTGGTGTTTCTCAAATGTTTATGTTTCCTACTAAATATCTGATCAGGCGCTATAGTGAAAGTCATGTTCTGAAAAAACTGCGTGCCAGGCTTCAGGAGAAAAAAGCGGACCTGATCCGTGATATCAGAACCGCATTTATTGATCTTTACAAAACTGGTCAGATGATAAAAATTCAGAAACAGAATCTGGAACTGCTCAAGCAGATGGAATCTGTTACCCGTACCAATTATGCAAACGCTACTGCTACCCAGGCTTCGCTTCTGAAGGTACAGGTCGAGATTGCGATCCTTGAGGATGAGATAAGGAGCATGGAACTGATGGGTGAATCGCAGCGTGCCAGGATGGCCTCTCTTCTTGCTCTCGATTCAGGAAGTTCATTTCCATTTCCCGATTCCATTCCTGATATGAAAGGGATCTTATCGATAGATGATTTCTTTCTTGATGTGGCCAATTCCAATCCATCTTTACAGGCCATGAAATCTGATATCGATGCGGCGCGTTCGATGGTGGACATGGCTAAGAGCGGCTTTCTGCCGGATTTCTCGATCGCTGTAGAGCACATGTATGAATCTTCCAATAAATTCTCATCGATGGGGGGAGAAAGCGGCTGGAGAGTTGGTGTAAATATAAACGTCCCGCTCTGGATTAACAGGATAAGAAAAGAGATTTCAAGCTCAACAGATATGCAGAAGAAGATGGAAAATCAGAGAGAGGACATGCTGAATTCAATGTTATCTGAAGCAAAGCAGATGTTCAATGAATATACTGATTCACAGCGCAGAATTACTTTACTTAAAGATGTGCTGATTCCTCAGGCACGCCAGGTTCTGGAGCTGATGTATTCAGGTTACAGAACCAGTCTGATACCGGTTATCGAGCTTTTAGATGCTCAAAGGACTCTTTTTGATCTGGAAAAAGATCTGGCTGAGGAAAGGGCAAGAAACGGAAAACAGCTTGCATCCATAGATGCAATGCGGGGAAAAACTGAAATCAAAGAATTATGAATCCGGAGAGTCTCATGAAAAAAGTAAATATTAAAAAAATCATTTTCCCGCTTCTTGTAATTCTTGTCGCTGTTTCCAGTTTTCAGATCGGAAGCAGGACAGGCGGAAAAGTTGGCAGTAAAGCGGAACTGTCGGAAAAGGAGACAGGGCATGACCATGGTAAAGAGACATTCTGGACCTGCTCGATGCATCCTCAGATAAAACTGAACAAGCAGGGGAAGTGTCCGATTTGTTTTATGGATCTGATTCCTCTGGAGACCGATGCACTGGGAGATGCAGACGATAATCCGCGTCAATTGACCCTGTCAGAAAGTGCCCGTCGTCTGGCTGGAATAATGACTGCGCCTGCAATCCGCCGTAATGCCTCATCGGAGATAAGAATGTCAGGAAAGGTAGTAATAGATG
>ERZ795047.2575-NODE-2575-length-17089-cov-7.068217_pt1 | contig 17089 bp, 19 predicted proteins | sample MGYA00375131_ERZ795047 | MGnify/ENA primary metagenome ERZ795047 (study PRJEB30176, sample SAMN05720228) | activated sludge metagenome | isolation source: Anaerobic digester | place: Japan | collected 2015-05-20 ...
TTTGGCCCATCGAGATCTGGAGCTATGTTGGAGGCTAGCAAAAGCGTAGCCAAGAATTTCATGGCAAGACATGGTATTCCCCACGCCTTATTTCGCGTTTTCGAATCTTCTAAGGAAGCAGTTGATTACGTAAGGTCTGAGCCGGGTCCTTGGGTCATTAAAGCCGACGGTTTGGCAAAAGGTAAGGGAGTGACAATTACCGGGAACTTAGATGAAGCGGTAACGGTTATTGAGGGGCTGGTTTCGGGCAAACTCTATGGCGAAGCAGGACGTAGGATTGTTATTGAGGAGTTTCTTGAGGGTGCCGAGGCTACAGCGATGGCTCTTTGCGATGGCAATGGCATATACTGCCTTCCTATTGCCAAAGACCACAAACGAGTGTGGGATGGCGATAGAGGGCCCATGACCGGAGGGATGGGAGTATACTCCCCGGTTCCATTTGTGGATGAAGACATGAAGAAAAAGATCTGCACCGATATTTTGAGACAAACCTTTCTTGGCTTGAAAGAAGACGGCATTGACTATCGCGGAGTCATCTATGCGGGTTTGATGCTGACCGCCAAAGGGCCGAAAGTGCTTGAATACAATGTTAGATTTGGCGATCCGGAAGCTCAGTGCGTTTTGCCTAGGCTTTCGGGAGACATCGCAGGCATATTGAGCGCATGTTCTCACGGAAGACTTCTTGATTTTCTTCGCGAAAATGAGATGAAAGTTTTAGATGAATCTGCGGTTACCGTAGTGGTTGCTTCCGAGGGATATCCTCACAGATATACCACAGGTTTTGTCGTCGAAGGGATTGAGCAAGCAGAAAATGTATCTCCGGGCAACGTGTTTGTTTTTCATGCAGGTACTGCGAGGAATTCGCAAGGGCAGGTTATAACCGCGGGCGGGAGAGTCCTTGCTGTTACTGCTCTTTCCGACACTATTGAGAATGCGCGAGAGGTTGCATACAGTGCGGTGAAAGAAATCAATTTTACGGGTGCATATTATAGGAAAGATATCGGCAAGTTGAAGTGAGAGAGGGTTATGAGAAAAGGCAGCACTTCTGAACTAACTAGAATCGGAATGTTGGCGGGTTTGTATGCTGTGCTTACTGTGTTGCCTCCCTTTTCGGGCTTCAGCTATGGTCCTATACAAATACGGGTTGCCGAAATGTTTGCCGTGTTACCCTTCGTATATCCGTGGGCTAAGTGGGGGCTTTACCTTGGGTGTATTCTTGCCAACCTGGGGAGTCCCTTTTTTATCTGGGACGTTACTATTGGTGCTCTTGCCACTCTCTTAAGCGCATACCTTACTGAGAAAATGCCAAATCCTTACTTGGCGCCTATGCCGCCTGTGATCGTAAACGCCATCTTTGTCTCATCGTATGTGTCATTTCTAAGCGGCCTTGGGTACCCTATCGTGCTTGCGCAGATTTTCTTAGGAGAGGTCGTCTCGTGCTACATATTAGGTCTACCTCTCTTGCTCTTTCTCGTCAGAAACCCTGCTTTCACGGAAAAACTCAAATGAAATGATAGGCAGGAAGATATAGAGGATTTTTCGGATTTAGGGATAAATGATGCGTGTTTAGTGCAGGATGAAATCGATTTCGGGTTGAGCGCCTTCTAGAGTGATCACTAACTTGTTTGGCACACACACTATTGACTGACCGGGTGCGGAAATCCATCCTGTTCTCCAGCATATCTCGTTTGGGCAGACTGAGTGGTCTAAGGGTAGTACCCGGACCTTTCCCTGTCCATACTCAATGGTAATCTTTCCCCTAGGAGCAGATACAGTCACTTGTGATAGGTCCGCGGTGTCTAGGGGGAGTCTTTTTATTTCTTTACCATCTATGACGACTACTGCTACCAGTTCATCCTTATTATGGGCCAACAGACCAAACCCTGCCCAGACCATGGCTGTGATTACCACGCATGAAAGGACGAGAATCTTGTCGTTTCTGGTCACATAAGTCACCTTCCTTTCATGATTATAGCAGACATGAAGGCCCTAGACTCAGCGGTACATGTCCGCTAGTAGCAGTCCGATCACATTCTCGGATATAGCTATTGAATATACAGCTGGAATGGGATTATAATGGAAAGTTAAACATAGATGAATAAAGAAGAAGGATTTTGCCGAACTCCGTCGAAGAGATAATAGCAAACAAGGTCATGCGGAAATTTCATCACACATTTGTACGCAGCAAAGTCGCACCAAATTCCATCAATCAGCATCACCTTAGATAACGTTGTGCTAAACAGGGAATTCATGACTTATTTTCAAAAAGGAGGTGAAAACATGACTAATTTGTTGATTTTGGCTGCAGAAGCGCCGGCTAGAAAATGGGGCATCTTTGTACCGGATGACAGCACGATATTCGGTCTCTTCTTCGGGATCTTTATGCTGATCTTGGTATACGTCATGATCCAACGCGCCAGAGCCGGGTTGCCGATTCCCGAGATCCGCCGGATCCCCGGAATGGAGGCTTTTGAAGAGGCTGTAGGCAGAGCGACTGAGATGGGCAGGCCGGTTCACATCACCAACTACTCAGCTGACGTTGGAGACTATGACACTTGGGCATTCTGGTCATATCTGGCACACGTGGCAAAACTGTGTGCTTCGTATGACACGAGGATAATCAACACCAACGCCGAGTACCTGACCATGACAGTTAACGAAGAGATCATTAAGCAGGCTTATCTTGAAGCCGGAAGGCCAGACGCTTTCAACCCGGACGATGTAAGGTTCGTTTCGCCCTGGCAGTTTGGCTACACCATGGGTGTCGCTGGAATAATTGCCCGAGAAAAACCGGCAGCGAACTTCCTAACGGGCTATTTCTATGCAGAAGCACTCATATTGGCTGAAGCGGGTGCGTTGGTAGGAGCGATTCAGGTTGCTGCAAGTGCTTCAACCGCCCAGCTGCCTTTCTTCATTGCCGCTTGCGACTATACCATGATTGCTGAGGAATTCTATGCCGGAGCAGCCGCTCTATCCAAGGAACCTGTCATCTACGGTTCGGTGGTTGCCCAGGACATAGGGCGTGTCGTCCTTACTGCTCTCATTATCGTAGGCGCAATCATGAACACTTTCGGTAGCGATGCGATCATAAGGCTGACCAAGTTCTAGTGCCCAATAAGAGGGACAAGGAGGTGAAGAAATTTGAAAAGGGAAGTCCCAATGGTATTGACCCTCATATTCGCCATCATCCGATGCGGGTTTGAGTTGATTGAGCCTATGCTTTCCTGGGAATTAGCACCGGGCCAAACAGTATTCTCAAGGTTGTCCTTTTCAATCACGTTCATGACCGTTATGGGCCTCTTAATGGGACTCATTAACCTTACGCGACTCCACGTGAACACAATTAGGCGCAAACGGGAAAACTGGGTGTATAGTATATGGCTGCTTTTTGTACTGTACGGTTACGCTATCGTAGGACTCGGATGGGGGCCTAATGGCACCACTTTCAACTGGATCTACGAAGCGGTTATCGTTCCTCTTGACTCAACCATGTTCTCGATGCTGGCATTTTTCATCGCGTCTGCGGCATATAGAGCCTTTAGAGCAAGAAATATCGAAGCCAGTATATTGCTGGTGGTCGCGTTCATAGTGATGCTTGGCAACGTATCCATAGGAGAAATGATATGGAGTTCCTCGGGTTGGTTAGGAGGATTCAAAGGTATCAAGGACTGGATATTGGCGGTACCCAACGTCGCACATGCCCGAGCGCTTGCAATAGGAATATTCCTCGGGGCGTATGCGGCTACCTTGCGTGTGTTTTTGGGACTGGACAAGAAATATCTTGGCGGTACTGACTAGTTATGTTTTGCGTTTGCAAGTACCCGTTCAAGTTTAGTTTGGTGAAAATCATGGAATATTCTAGGGAGATTATGACCGTTGAAGGGAGGGAAATGATGTGACATTTTGGGAGAAGTTTGCAGTTATTGACCCAAGATGGATTTTTCTTGGGATGGCTGTTCTCCTTACTTTCCCCGTGCTGAGCCCCTTAGGTCTGGCCATTACAATTGACCAGGAAACGACAGTACCTATCTACAACTGGATTGAGAATCTTAATCCGGGAGATATAGTGTTTGCCGACGTGTCTTTCAGCGGAGGTTCCGAAGGAGAGCTGGGCCCCCAGCTTCAGGCCTGGTTTAGGCATTGCCTGCAAAAGGGCGTCAAAGTCGTATGGGTTGCTCAGTGGAACACAGGTGAACGGTTGGGGTACAACATGTGCGTGGAGGTTACTGAGAAGCTCGAAGAAGAGGGCATTCACACTGAGTATGGAGTAGATTGGGTGTACGTAGGCTGGAAAGCCGGCGGCACTACCATGTGGCGCAATATGCAGATCGATTTCTGGGATGCATGCGCAGGAACCGACATGCTCGGGAATTCGTTCGATGACCTTCCGCTGATGGAAAGAGTGCGGAAGTGGGATAAAGAGACATGCAAGGGCATTATGCTGTTTACTGCAGGTTCCCCGGGAGTTCCTACCTACACAACGTATTTCCATGATTACGACATCTATCTTGGAGACGTTGCGGTACAGGTTCCAGGGAACATGAACTTGCTCAGGTCGGGGCAGATAAAGGGAATCCTTTGCGGTCTGCCGGGAGCAGCTCAGTATGAGATCCTTTTGGAGAAACCAGGCAGGGCAGTAAAACTCATGGATGCTCAGTCACTGGGTCACCTTTGGATTATGGTACTTGTTATCTTGGGGAACATTGGTTTCTATGTGAGAAGGAAAAGCGGCACACCGGTAGATTGAGGTTGTGCAATAGATAGATGAGAGAGAACTCACAGAGCTCAAACGAAAAGAGCATCTGTCCAAAAAGATGGGAGGTGAACTCAATTGACAACTGCTCAAGTCTGGGTTGCCGCACTTTGTACCCTGGCAGTTTACAGTTATCTATATAAAGAAAATCCGGCGTACAGAATCGCTGAATATACGCTCGTGGCTCTGTACACATCTTACTCAATAACCCTGGACTTTCATGAATACTTGATACCCTACGCCCAGCGGTATGCTATAGAAGAAGGTCAATGGTATTTCTGGGTGATGGGCGCGCTAGGCTTGCTCCTTTATTTCCGGTATGCTCCGCCAAAGTATAACTGGCTTGCCAGGTATCCGATTTCTATCGCTGTTGGATGGGGTTTGGGATACAACCTGATTAGACTCCCCAGGCCGGTTATGGTCCAGGTGAGGGATGCAATGAGACCTTTGAATACAGTGAATAACGTGCTGTTCTTTGTATTCTTCCTGTGCATTCTGTTCTACTTCTTCTTTACGACAGGCAAGGAGTCTAAGTTCATACAGGGTTCCGGCCGAATCGGCAGGTACATCATGATGGTTGGATTTGGATGTGCATTTGGAAATACGGTTCAAGGGCGTATTTCTTTGTTCCTAAACAGGCTGTCTTTCTTGTTGATAGATTGGCTTGGCATACAGATCTGGTAAAACAAAAGAGCATATAAAATAAGTTACAGCCAGGAAGGTTGTTACAGAAACCTTCCTGGTTTTGCTATGTCATGTTGGCGAGGATAAGTGACGACCACGTCTCTAGGGGTTCTAAGGTTGGAGCCTTGCTCAGTTCGATCCAGCTGCCCATCATCTTGTCTTTTTCCCTTACTGCGAGTATGGGTGACGGCAGTTGGACAACTGATGCAATGCCAAGATGGACGCTTCCGACATCGTTTGCGTCATCATTGATGAAACCTATTATACTCAAAGATGGATTTCCGCAGAGAATGACTTCTTCACGTATCTCCCTCATAGTATTTAGTCCAACAATTGTTTTGAGATCGGAAATCAGCCTTCGCCCCGGCCACGGTATGTCATCTATAGGGTTCATATGGCCGCCTACTCCAACCGACAAAAGACCTTGGAGCCTTGTTTCTGTCTGGGTGTTTAACCGCTTCATAACGAAAATCTGCTTTCTAGATAAAAAGAGCGTGTAAGAAATAAGCTGCTTGAACGAAGGGTCAGTCTCAACAACCGCCCTCGATTTGAAAGTCGAGTGTCTCGCAATAGCTTGCCACAGGTCTGAAGTAGGCATCTTGAGGCCGCGCCACTGCCCTACTCGTGAGTATAAATGTCTCACGGGAATGCATAGGACTTCTTCATCTTCATATTTGTCTGGTAAAGACACAGGTTCACGCTCCTTTAGTAGTCAATGTGTATTTTACCAAGTTTATTTCGTCCAGAAGCGGTCTATTGCCGCATGCTACCGTAAACACGTAGCTATTGCTTAGGTCGTAGCATGTGTAGAAGGTTCGTCTCGCTTCCGGATCGATATAACAAGCGGTGTAGAACGCGTATGTAAGGTGTTTTGGGTTGGTTTTGAGCATTACCTGGCACAAATAGCCTTTTCCGGGTACGGGGCGCGATGCTATGTCGACCTTTATGCATGTATCTCCCACGAAAATATCCGGTCCGGATTGGAGAGGCTTCACTCCAGTCTGACATGACATGAAGAACTTTGCCCATGTGCTTGCTTCTTCAAAAGATGGGTAGGAGATGCATATCAGTGCGGAGGGGTTCGGATCTTCCGGTCCAAGCTGCATGGCACCTACTATTATGTCTGGGGAAGTAACTATTTGCTCACAGTAGTTCAATGCGAAAGCCTCTATGTTTTCCACGCCAAAACCCTCCCTTTATAGTACTATACCAATCTTCATACGAATGGCAAATTGTTTGAGATAAGTGTTCTAGTAAATGTCCACTCTTGGTTTTGAGCAGGTTATAATATAAACTGAGAGTGTAAGCAGTAATCTTGCATGTTCTGATGCTTGCGATTTTTTACGTGAAGAAAGGTATGGAAGCGATTGTCTGAAAGAAAACCCGAAGTGATTTCCTGGGATGAACTCAAATGGCATCTAGGTAAAGTCGAAAAGCCTTCAAGATACACCGGAGGCGAGATCAATGTCAGCAATAAGGATCCCCTGCAGGCAAAGGTCCTTTTTGCCCTGGCTTTTCCGGATGTCTACGAAGTTGGCATGAGTCATCTCGGGTCTCATATCTTGTACCACGTCATTAACCAAAGGCCCGATGTTGTTTGTGATCGCGTGTATGCTCCTTGGATCGATATGGAAAACCTCTTGCGGGATATTGGTTTTCCGCTATTTAGCATTGGGAACAGAATGTCTCTTTCATCTTTTGACATTGTAGGGTTCTCATTGCAGTATGAGCTTACTTACAGTAACGTTCTTTCAATGCTCGATCTAGGCGGCATCCCTTTGAGATCCGAACAAAGAAGAATAGGCGATCCCTTAGTGATAGCGGGTGGGCCGTGTGCTATGGCTCCGGAGCCAATTGCGCCTTTCATAGATGCTTTTGCTTTGGGCGACGGTGAAGAGATTGTCCTTGAGATCATAGATACGTATAAAGGATGGGCAGATTCAGGGAAATCGAGGTTGGAGCTTCTGGCTGCACTTTCCAAATTGGAGGGCGTCTACGTCCCGTCCCTCTATGGGATGGAGTACGGAAGCGATGGGACTATCAAAGGTATTCGCAGTTCAAAGGGTGCACCCTCGTGCGTGAGGCGAAGGGTCGTAAAATCTCTTGATGAAGTTTCATTTCCGGACAAGCCGCTGATTCCTCTTATGGAACCGATTCACGATAGGGCTATGGTAGAGATCTTTCGAGGATGTACACAAGGCTGTAGGTTTTGCGAAGCAGGTACCATATATAGGCCCGTGCGTGAGCGTTCTTTGAATGGCTCTTGCGATCTTGCGCGAAACCTAGTCCGGGCTTCGGGGTATGAAGAAGTATCCTTGGTATCTTTGTCCTCGGCTGATTACAGTCGTATTGAAGAACTGATTGGAAGGCTTGTGAAGGATGATCCTTGCGGGGCGAAGGTGTCACTACCTTCTCTTCGCGTAGATTCGTTTTCTGTCGAACTTGCTCAAATACTATCCACGGGTCAAAAAGTTGGACTGACTCTGGCGCCCGAAGCCGGTTCTCAACGAATGAGAGACGCAATAAACAAGAAAGTTACCGAGAAAGATCTTGTCGATGCAGCTTCTTACGCGTTCTCAAACGGGTTTTCTCACATCAAACTTTACTTTATGGTGGGACTTCCCGGGGAAACTGATGAAGATGTTTTGGCCATTGCAGATGTGGCGAAGAAGATTAGGCAGATCGGAAGGGACATGAAAGTTCGTCCAAATGTGGTCGTATCAGTTTCAGGGTTTGTTCCAAAACCTAACACGGCGTTTCAGTGGGAAGAAGGAGTCTGTCAAGAGGAACTAAAGAGGCGACAGGTGCTCTTGGGCAAAGCCTTGAAAGGTCCGGGCCTTGCCTATAAGTATCACGATGCGAAGACTACCTGGCTTGAGGCGGTGTTTGCCAGAGGCGATCGAAGGCTCTCTAAGACGTTAGAGATAGCTTATCGGAAGGGCGCTAGGTTTGACGCATGGCCGAGCATGATGGATGAAAACTTGTGGATGGCATCTTTTGAAGAATCCGGACTGGATCCGTCGTTTTTCGCTCATAGGGAACGTGAGGAAACCGAAATACTTCCATGGGATCATTTGGATTCGGGTGTAGACAAAGAGTTTTTGCTCTCAGAGCGTTCGAAGGCCAAAGCGGGAATCACAACCCCAGATTGTAGGCGTGAAGGATGTGTTGGGTGCGGAGTATGTCCTAGCTTTGGAGTCGAAAACAAGATATATCATTAGAAAGAGGTTCACCGGTGGGAGAGCTGAAAGTAAGGGTCAATTACGTCAAAGGTGATGAAGTTAGGTTTTTGAGTCATCTTGACTTAGCACGAACGATAAAGATGGCGCTTAGAAGAGCTAGGTGGCCTGTTGCTGTGACAGGCGGATTCTCGCCGAAAATGAGGGTGTCCTTCTATTCTCCTTTACCTGTAGGGACTGCAGGATATGATGAATACGCGGACGTGGTTATGGATGTACCTACCGATATCCCTGACGGAAAGTTTCCGATTGAAGGCGGCATGTCATCAATGCCCGAGTTTTTGTCTCAACTTACCCTTCGTCTTTCCGAAACCTTGCCGTTAGGCATTTCGGCGAAAGAAGTCTTTCAGGCTCCAAAAGACGAAGAACCTTTTGAATCGAGGATTGCATGTTCTTTGTATGAGGCGCATATTAAAGGAGCAGAGAGCAAAGCACTATCATCGGCGATAGATGATTTCCTTATCTCCCCGAGTGTTTCTTATGATATACACGGACCAAAGGGAACTAGGACCCTAGATTTACGTCGATTTGTAGAAAATGGACACATCACGCTAAGCGCGAACCCAGAAACAGGCATTATTCGGTTATCGATGAAGATAAAGCATATGGACGGACGAACGGCTAGACCGCAATGGGTCATTGACTCCTTGTCTAGGTTCGGGTTTTGCGTAGATGTGAGAGAGATAATAGTAAACAGGCTCGAGATTATTCTCGGCCGATATTAATAGGAGATGATGTTACTCCCATGAATAGGGAGATCCTTGTGAATGTTAATCCGGATGAAACCAGAGTTGCCCTTGTAGAGGGCGGTTCTGTTGTGGAGTTTTACTTAGAGAGGCCCACGACTCATAAAACAGTGGGGAACATTTACCTAGGCAAGGTAACCAATGTTTTGCCTGGTATGCAGGCTGCATTTGTAGACATAGGAGAAGACAAGAACGCCTTTTTGTATGTAGATGATGCCTCGCTACCACCTGAGTTGCAGGTGGGAAAAGCTCCCAAACCTGCAGCCAGACGGAAAAGGGCCATCAATGATTTGGTCAAGCCCGGACAAAGCATATTAGTACAGGTGACCAAAGAAGCTATGGGCACAAAGGGCTCTAGGGTGACGCGGCACGTTACCTTACCCGGGAGATATCTTGTACTTATGCCTACGGTAAACTACGTAGGTGTATCCAAGAGAATTGCAGATGAGGAAGAGAGACAAAGGCTCAGGCAATTGGCGAAAGACGTGAAACCCGAGAATATGGGGGTTATCATAAGGACAGTTGCAGAGAACAAGTCTCGGGAGGAGATCGAAAGAGACCTAAACTTTGGGATACGGCTTTGGGAGAAGATTCAGGCGGAAGCGAAATTGAAGCAAGCTCCTGCCTTGGTACACGAAGATCTCGATCTGGTCGCTAGGATGGTAAGAGACGAGCTCAACGAGAAAACCGCAAAGATGATCATTGATGATGGCCCTACGTATGGTAGGGTATTGGATTTATTGGATGCAGTGTCGCCTGAAATGAAAGACAGGGTCGTATACTACAGAGACAAAGACATTCCTCTTTTCAGTTTGTATGGTGTCGATGCTGCTATCGAGCAGGCGTTGCAGCGTCAGGTTAGGCTGAAGTCAGGCGGTTATATAGTCATAGATAGGACAGAAGCGTTGACAGTGATCGATGTAAATACGGGCCGATACGTAGGCACGAAGAACCTTTCTGACACAGTGCTGAAGACGAACTTGGAGGCATGTGACGAGATATGCAGGCAATTGCGTTTGCGTGACATCGGCGGAATCATCGTTATAGATTTCATAGACATGGACAATCCCGAAGACAAAGCCATGGTTCTTAGCGAACTTGAACAGCATCTAAAAAAGGATCATACTAAGACCGTTGTGGTTGGCCTTACTGGTCTTGGACTAGTGGAGATGACTAGGAAAAAGGCCAGGCAGAGTCTAGATGCTATGCTCACTAGGATGTGCCCCTATTGCGGCGGTAAAGGAACTGTGATGTCTGAGGAGGCTGTTGCCTCAAAGATAAGGCGGGAGATTAGGACGCTTTTGAGGAACACATCATGTGAGGCGGTTTTAGTAGAGGTAAGCCCGGGTGTCGCGTCATACCTTATTGGTCCGGGTGGGTCGAATCTCAAAGATCTGGAGAAGGAGACGGGGAAGAGCATTTTCATACGGGGATCAGAAGATCTCCACATTGAAGATATGAACGTAAAGGCTCTGGGCACCAAAGAGGAGATCGCGGTGAGGGCCGCTCCGGTCAAGGTCGGTGAAGTTTTGGACTTGGTGATTGAGGAACCCCATTCTCAGAGCGATAGCGATGGAATTGCGCGGATAGAGGGTTACGTTATCCAGGTAGAAGGGGCAGGTTCAAAAGTCGGACAAAAAGTGCGGGTCGAGATCACTTCAAGTCTTAGGACTTTTGCAAAAGCTGTCATGATAGACGAAGATTAAAGTTAGGAACGATGGAAGCGGTCCGAGAATCGGACGTAAGGCGAGTCGCGAAACAGTGTGCCTATGGCCCTGGCAGACATGTTTCTTGACATAGGTTTTGCAGGCGTGCTAGACTGTAGCGGTAACTGTATAGTTGGCTCAAGACTAGGGGGTTTACTAAGTTGTATGCGATAGTTGAAACAGGTGGTAAGCAGTATAGAGTGTCACCAGGAAGCACTCTGAGAATTGAAAAAGTAGATGGGGACCGCGGCGGGAGAGTAGTTCTTGACAAGGTGCTCGCTGTATCTGATGGAGAGTCCCTGACAATTGGGGCGCCCTATGTTCAAGGAGCCGTGGTGAAGGGTACAATTGTTAGGCAAGGCAAGGGAAGGAAGATTCTGGTTTTCAAGTACAGAGCCAAGACCAACTACAGAAAGCGATATGGGCACAGGCAGGCTTTTACTGAAGTGAAAATCGAATCTATTGAAACCGATGCTGAAAGTACAGCTTCTGCGTAAATGTCCGCCAGATGACGAAGAGACGAGCCCGGGTGTATTGGTTGGATTCATCATCGAGGGCCATGCAGAGTTCGCTGAACACGGTCAGGATATTGTGTGTGCGGGGGCATCTGCAATAGCTCAAGCAGCTTTGTTAGGGTTAAAGGATTTCCTGGGCGAAAGGGTTTCATTTGAAAAAGGTCCCGGGTTCTTGGAGGTTTCTATTGACACAGAAGCTGCATCTGAGACCCAGTCTAAGGCTATTATGAGAGTGTTAGAACTCGGGCTGCAATCGATTTGCCGGGCGTATGCAGGGCATATAGATATAAGATATTGTGATGTGGTTTAGGTAGGTGCGCATAGGCATATGGGGGACAAATGCGAGTCTCTTTGTGCCAATAGGGAGGAGGGGAGAAATATGATGCTGATAGATCTCCAATTGTTTGCTAAGAAAAAGGGCGTAGGAAGCTCAAGGAATGGACGAGACTCCCACTCCAAACGGCTTGGAGTGAAGAACCATGATGGGCAGTTTGTCAAAGCCGGAAGCATTATAGTTAGGCAGAGAGGCACAAAGGTACATCCGGGCTTAAACGTTGGGATTGGAAATGACTATACTATTTTTGCCAAAACCGACGGATACGTTTCTTTCGAAAGGAAAGGCAGGGATAGAAAGATCGTATCCGTGCTGCCGGAAAATAGTGCCAGAGAAGGTGTGGCTTCTTTGCCCGATGACAACAACTGAAGAAACGGATGTCTGTGATTTTGGGTGGTTAGTTTTTGCCGGATTGCAATAAAATGACGGTATGTGCGGCGGCTTTGCCCGCCGCTTTTGGTATTATAGCCTTGCCCTTTTGGGCTTGGGAGGAGTTTTCGAGTTGGGTGCGCGTTTCATCGATAGAGCAAAGATATATGTTAAAGCCGGGGATGGGGGAAATGGATGCGTTGCATTTCGCCGGGAGAAGTTTGTGCCTTTTGGCGGACCGGCAGGAGGCGACGGGGGCAACGGAGGCAACGTCATTTTTGTAGTTGACCCGAACATAAACACGTTACTGGATTTCAGGCACAGACCCCATCTTGTTGCCCAGAACGGGCGTCCTGGAGAAGGGAGCAACAGGTCCGGAAAGAAAGGGAAGGACTTGGTCATTATGGTGCCCCCAGGTACCGTTTTGTTTGACGCTGAAACAGGCGAGATGATTGCAGATCTTACCGATGTGGGCCAAGAAGTAGTGGTCGCAAAAGGTGGCAAAGGAGGTAAGGGTAATGCCAGATTTGCGACTTCGGTCAATCAGGCACCTAGGAAGTTCGAAGAAGGCAAACCCGGAGAAGAGCGCTGGATTCAACTGGAGCTTAAGTCAATCGCAGACGTTGGACTGGTAGGTCTTCCAAACGCGGGAAAGTCTACTCTACTGCGAGCGATATCAAAAGCTACTCCGGAAGTCGGACCTTATCCGTTCACAACTCTTACTCCTCACTTGGGTGTTGTCGATGGCGATGGTTGCAGGTTTGTAGTTGCAGACATACCGGGACTTATAGAGGGCGCCAGTGAAGGAAAGGGCCTAGGGCACGAGTTTTTGAGGCACATCGAAAGGACCCAGGTACTTCTTTATGTGATAGATGGGTGCAACGGTTTTAAGGCTGCTATCGATGATTTTGTCACAGTGCAACGTGAGGTTATGCAATATAGCGAAGATATGAAGAGGAAAGAAAGCCTAGTTGCGATAAACAAGATAGATTTGGTAGGCTCTACCGAAGAATTAAAGGAACTTAAGGAGAATTTTGAACAATTCTTGCAAAAACCAGTCTTTTTGATCTCAGCCGAGCAAAAAACAGGGATAAACCCCCTCATTTCTGAGCTTTGTCACATTTTGGAGGCTGAAAAGAAGGATTTTGGGTAGATTTAGAGAATACAAGAAAAAACTCTAAAGGCTAATTTCGACGAGGGTTACTTGGTTTTGGAGGCATGTTAGTGACAGCGATTGGTATAATGGGTGGCACTTTCGATCCGATTCACTATGGACATCTCAGAGCCGCTGAAGAGGTATTGCAAGGGTTTGGGCTTAGACGAGTGGTGTTTGTACCTTCAGGTAGGCCTCCGCATAAGTCCCCTGCTGAAGTGACTTCTGCCGAACACAGATATATGATGGCAGAACTTGCTACTGCCGATAATCCGAATTTTGAGGTGTCCAGAATTGAGATCGATAGAGAAGGGCCTTCTTACACGATAGATACCCTCAGAGAGTTCAGGAGCGCTCTTGGCAGTGACACAAAAATCTATTTCATAACAGGGCTTGACGCAATAGTTGATGTTTATACTTGGAATGAATTTGAACATCTATTTGAACTTGCCGAATTCATCGCGGTGTCGAGACCCGGATACAGTGTCGAAACCTTGGGTACTCTTGAAAAGGTGATTGGGCCCGAGCGCTTTAGCAAAATACACCACTTTCCTATCACGCTATTGGCCATTGCATCTCGTGAGATAAGGCAGCGAGTCAAAGAGGGCAGGTCAATCCGGTATCTGGTGCCAGAATCAGTGCGTCTATATGTTGAAAAAGGCGGGCTTTACACCGAAAGCACAAGCAAGAAGTTTTGGCTTCCCGGTTGTCTAGATTGATGTGGGTGTTAGGTTAGAGCGGAAGCGAATGTGCAGGCTTCCCTGTATTTGCTGCACAATAGAAAATCAGGTATCTAGCTGTAAGCTCAAGGTGATGTTGGGGATCGGTCAGGTTCTATGAGGGGAGGTGCGTATTTGTGAGGACTCTATATGTTGGAAATTTGCCATGGGAGACGACCAGTGAGGAACTATCTGAAATGTTCAGCGCGTATGTAAATGTGCTAAACTGCCGTATTATCACGGATAGAGATACTGGGAGATCCAGAGGTTTTGGGTTCGTTGAAGTTAACGATGAAGACGTAGAAAAGGCCATAGAAGCAATCAATGGCGCGATGCTCGGTGGCCGACAGTTGGTAGTAAACGAAGCAAGACCGAGGCAGCCCAGGATGTAATCACACAAGACGCCGGGAGAAAGTATATCGGTTTTCTGAAGTTATCCGGGACTACATGACGGTATCAATAAAGATGGGCGCGATAGCGATAGCGCCTGGTGGCAAAGAAGGAATTTGATCTTTGTAGTACGGCATGGCTGAAAGGCTATGCCGTTTCGCTTTCTGCTGGGTTCACGGCTCTTAGTGCGGCATCGCTAAGCGTTAGGTACGCTCTGGGCAAGTGAACAAAAACCGCTAGACGATGCATACTCAGATCGGAGAAATTCTTCCTGAGGACGTCCCATATTCCGTGTAAATTTTCAAAAGAATCGTGATCTCTTGAAGGAGTCTTACTTTTGTTGTCGAATTATATACAATTGGCAGCTATGTAGGCGGTTGAGAAATGGCGAGGAGGTATCCGAGTCGCCATGGAAAGGAAACAAGAAAGCATTTTGATTAGCGATTCAGAGAATTATGGGAGGTGATTCTGCTTTGACTTTAGTAAAAGGCAGAGTTTTTTCATTTTGGCTGCTCGTAATAGTTATTGGTTGCCTTTTGTACTCTATGTGGAAGGCGTCAAAGGGAGGCAATGTCTCGATAAGGAAGATTGCCGGACTTGACTCCATTGAAGAAGCGGTTGGCCGTGCGACAGAAATGGGCAGACCCGTTCATTACTGTCCGGGCCTAGGAGGAATAGGTGCTGTTGAAGCACCGCAGACGTTTTCCGGATTGGCGATCTTGAGTCACATCGCAAGACTGACTGCCAGGTTCGATGTGCCGCTCATTGTCACCATAAGGCAGCCTGAGGTATTTCCTATGGCCGAAGAAACGGTTAGGCAAGCGTATCTAGAGGAAGGTAAAAGCGACAGATACGATCCTAACAACATACGATTCCTTTCATCTCAGCAGTTTGCCTACGCTGCCGCGCTTCTGGGGATTATGGCTAGGGAACGGCCTGCCGCGAACTTCATGATGGGAGCCTTCTGGGCTGAATCCCTCATGTTGGCCGAGGTAGGTTCTGAGGTTGGTGCGCTACAGATTACAGGCACCGCCCAGCTATCTCAGGTACCTTTTTTCGTGGCCTCTTCGGATTATACGCTCATCGGGGAAGAGCTCTTTGCAGCAGCAGCGTATCTTTCTGGAGACAGGATGCAGCTCGGTTCCATCGTAGGTCAGGATATGGCAAAAGTGATAGTAGCAGTTCTAATAATCGCCGGTGTAGTGACTCGAAGTTTTGGCTCTAATTTCTTCGGGGAACTTCTGAGCAAGTGAAAGGGGCGATAAGTCTATGAAACGTGAATTACCCATGATACTGGCGTTTATCGTCGGTTTACTCATGATTGTATCATTCTTTTTCTCGTCTGAGCCTTTGAGCCAAGCGGCCAATACGGTGCAGAACTGGGGAGTGATAATTGCAGCGTTTGCCCTAGGATTGGCTTCAATCAATCTCATTCAAATTCACGCGAAAAGAATCGTGAAGGGCAAGGACTTGGATTGGCTGTATTCAGGAGCACTCTTGTTTTCTATGATAGGCATAGCGATACTGGGGATCGCCAAAGGACCTACCGACACAAACTACCAATTCTGGTTCGATGCTCTTTTTGTTCCGGGACAAGCTACGGTATACGCGATGACCGGATTTTTCATTGCCTCGGCTGCATATAGAGCATTTAGGATTAGGAACCTTGATTCGGCGATCTTACTGGTATCGGCAGCCATCCTGATGCTTGGCAATGTGCCGATCGGCGAGACGATATGGTCACAGTTCCCCGTGATAGGTGAATGGCTGATGAACATTCCTAACCTGGCAGGGCAGCGGGGCATGCTCATAGGTGCCGGAATTGGCGGTATAGCCTCAGGCGTAAGGGTGCTTCTAGGGATCGAAAGAACGTACCTAGGCAGCTCAAGCTCATAAAAGGAGGGACAAACATTGTTTGATAAGCTCGTACACATGGACCGCCGTGTTATATATGGAGTTGTTTTTCTGTCCCTCACTATTCCCCTTATTTGGCCTATAGGTCTTGGAGTAGTAGTAGGGCCGGAGACGAAACAGCTCTATGACATGGTTGAAGCATTACCTAGTGGCAGTGCGGTTATAGTATCGATGGACACTTCTCCGGGCGGATATGGGGAGTTGTCTTCCGGCTCACTGGCGCTTTTGAACCATCTTGCGGAGAAAGGCATAAGAGTGATAGGCATGGGCTTTTTTGATACAGGCCCAAGTCTTTTGGAAACTGCGCTTGGTGGCTCCAAGTTTCGCGATAAGGAGTACGGGGTAGATTATGTAAACCTTGGGTACCTCGCCGGCGGAGAAACTGCCATGGCAAAGGTAGCCAAAGATATACTCGGCAGCTTTCCAAGAGATTACAGAGGTAACGTTACCAGCGACCTTCCTGTTATGAAAGGCATAACTTCATGCGAGGATATAGCTCTTATAATTAGCATTTCCTCAGGAACTCCGGGAGTACCTGAGTGGATAAGGCAAGTTGGTGACCCTCTA
>ERZ795047.2576-NODE-2576-length-17085-cov-3.816031_pt1 | contig 17085 bp, 16 predicted proteins | sample MGYA00375131_ERZ795047 | MGnify/ENA primary metagenome ERZ795047 (study PRJEB30176, sample SAMN05720228) | activated sludge metagenome | isolation source: Anaerobic digester | place: Japan | collected 2015-05-20 ...
TCAAGGTATTCCTCCAAACTAATCGAATTTACCTAGATATATAGTATATGAATCACGTAGTTAGATACGAATCATATTCAATAGACGATAGATTAAATGATATATTGGATAAAATATCCAAGCATGGAATGGATAATTTGACCTCTCTTGAGGGGGAATTTCTAAATTCATTTCGAACTGGAAATGAAATCGAGATTCACAATAAGGCCAAATTTGAAGAAAATGAATTCATTTTTGAAGATGATTTTGGAAAGTTTAAATTTGAATACAAAAGCATTAGAAAATACAAAAAATCAAATCATTATTATGGAACGATATACATAATAGATACTGAAAATGAACTTTGTTTTTGTGGAAAAATAATCGAATATGTCAATGGTAACAAATCTCTTGAATTCTCTTCACACGGGAAAGACATTTTTGAATTTTGTTCCGGAATAGAATATGAATTAGATTCGTTTATTGACTATGTAGTGTCAGAAATAAATGATAAAAAAATTTAATATATACTGATACGAAAAAAGAAACACATCATGAAAATAATAAAAAAATTTAATCAATATATTAAAGAAAATCTAGATCCAACAGAAGATATGGAATTGAATCAAAAATTATCTCCTGTGGAAGATGATCTGGATAGTATTGAGCCTGGTGATGAAGATGATATGGACGATATGGACGATATGGACATGACTGATGATTCTGATCTAGATGATCCAGATTTTGATTTGATTGATGATATCGATGGTGATATCAATGGTGTTTCCTCTTACGAAGAGGATGAGGAAAATGAAGGCGAAATTGAGGCTCATCAATATATAGGAACCCAAATGATGAATGATCTTGCGAGTAGATTGGGAACCGAAGTTGTTAATAATGAGATAGAATATGATGGGAAAATCATTAATTATTTTTCCGAGACCGAATGTTTCCATATAGATAATGAGAAGTTTGAAAGTGTAGAAGATGCTTTTGAATTCCTAACAAACGGAGGTGATGAAATGGGTGGGGAGTAATTGTTTTTGAGAAGACAACTCAAAATTATATCAATAGTGGGAATTTTACAAGTAATTAAATCACTAAGAAATCCAAAAGATCAACATTTCTTATCAGTACCAAAAAACATCTGGAATAGATGGTTCTGGATATTATCTCCAATAATATGGATGAAAAAAGATTATAAATTTTGTGTTATATACAGAAAGAGATATAAATTTCTAATCAATATTGTTGTTATAGGACTCAAATGGAGCGGTAAAAATGTAAAACGAAGAACTTCTGGGTTTGCTAAGCAATTTATCATAGATAATAAAAATGCAAAATGTATTTATTGCGAGCAACGATTAACACATTCTAATGCCACAACCGATCATATAATTCCTATATCAGAAGGCGGAAATAATTCACAGGTTAATTTAATGGTTTGTTGCTTTGATTGTAACAACGAAAGAGGATCGATGCCTTTTTTCCAATATTTGAAGATCAAAAATCCCAGATACAAAAATAGTAAGAGGCCATTTGTGTAGTACGTGAGAATAATATATAAAATATGATTTTCACATTTTTAGATTTTATTTCGGAATCTAAGGCTCTTGGTCTCCCATTTTATTTTTCAAAAAAATTGAGCGATTTTTTATTTGATATAACTCGAAATACAAATGATAAAGAGGTTATAAATCTCATTTATCATATCTTAGATCAGGAATCAAAATCCGAAATATCATCAAATTTTACATTTTTGGATATGTCTGAAAAAAATGATATGGTTTCATTCGTCCAGTCTAATAGAATTTTTCAAATTTATAAGAATTCGGGATCTGCTAAAAATTACCTAGATTGGATAAAACATGAAAAAGTGCAATCATCTTCAGAAATCTGGAAATCAGATTTAAGATCTGAAGCTAGAATAGGTAAGACATTTAAGCGAGTGATGTCCGATGGGGGAAAGAATTTTCATGATTCTATAATTGAGAGGTTTGTTAATTTATATAAATCAACATTCGATTTTAAATTTAATGTAGATGGAAGATTTGAGTTAGTTATTGGAGAAAAGATAAGACATTTCTATTTAGAATCCAACTATAGCGGAAGAGGTGGTCAATTATCAAATTCCTGCATGAGATATAAATCATGTCAGGAATTTTTTGATATCTACACAAGCAATCCTGAAGTGTGCAGAATGTTAGTTTTATATAGCTCTCCAGACAGGGAAAAAATATCAGGGAGAGCCCTAATTTGGAAATGTGTGGATGGTAATACCTATGTTGATAGGGTTTATACTAATGATGATTCTGATATAAATCTATTTTATGCATATGCAAAATCCCAAAATTGGGATCGACAATGGAACTATGATAGAAAAGTTCAACTAAAGAACTGGGAATTTGATTACTATCCTTACATGGATACATTTAGCGTCTTAGATGGGAGTGGGACTCTCTTTGCTGATAGAAATGTTTGGGACTTAGAGCTGGCAAAAGGAAATTCAAAAGTTCTATTGCTTCATCAAACAAATGGGACATCACTTGACTCAGAATCTGTTGTCTGGTCCGACTATTCAGATCAGTACATCTTAAGAAATAATGCAATATACATCGAGGGACATGATGATTGGATTCCTTCTGATAGCGCCATATACCTAGCATATAGAGGAGAATATGTCCATCCGAACGAAACAGTGTATTGGTCAGACTATTATCAAGATTACATACACCAAGATGATTTTGTTAGATCAATTTATCTTTCCGATAATATCTTCATTTCTCGATCAGAGAAAATTGCAATATCAAGTAAGAGAGGTAGGATTACTTATGATCATGTCCCAGATGACATTAAGAATTTATTGATTAAAGTCATATCTCATGATCCGAATAGCGGAGATGACATATTTCTCACTTCCCTTCCAAATTTTACAATCATTAATCCAATTAGCGGTAATAGATATTTATTGAATGGTGATGTTCTTTGTTATCCATATGAAAATGGATTTATAACCAAATCAGACTCTTCTGAAGATATTGGGAACATGAAATGGGTGAGCACAATCGATTATGTAAGTAAATTTCCTATTAAGACAACCAAATCCATAGATGATGTCAAGAGATATATTCTCGATAAATCTATAGATCAAGAAATCTATGATTCAAGGATATTGCAGATAAAAAATGTACTTTCAGATGGGTGGAATCCCAGTTTCAGAAGATCTCCCCTTAATAGTTTAACAGATAGATTTAGCAGAGATGAGATATTCGAGATAATAAAAAAATGCCTTATAAATTATGATCTTTCAATAAAATTTAAACCGTGTGATTTAACAGGAAGCAATCAAGACATCACATTGCTTTTAAATGAGTTTATAAAGAGAAATAATGATCCCATATCTGATAGATTGACAGCAAATTCTATATCTAAGGCATATCTACTATCGGAATATCTTATATCAGATATTTTTACAAATAGGGATATAATGATTGCGTGGTATAAGGAAATAGTCTTTAAACAAAACTGATTATTTCACTAACAATTCAGTGGATAGATCTTATATAAAATCAATCGTTCAAAAAATATTAAACAAGTCTTTTACATCAGTGGGTAAAAGAAAGATAATGGATTATGAAGATAGGCTAAATATTGCTTGTCCGTATTGTGGAGATAGTAAAAATGAATACAAAAAACGAGGAAATCTATATTTCAATAAATTGCTCTTCATTTGCTTCAATTGTGATAAAAAATTATCCTTTGATAGATTTTCAAAGGACTTTCATGAAGTACTGGACCCCGATAAAAAAATGGAGATTATAAACCATTTAAGTGAGATGGTCAAGTATAAGGACTTTGATTCCAACATGTCAGAAATTGGCATTGAAAAGCTGGTTAATTTGAAAGATTTAGACACCCTTTTTAACACCAAACATATAACTCCAATATTTGATTTTAAGCCAATTATTAAGGGATCTGGAATCTATAAATATCTTATCGGTCGAGGAATACCGGAAAGTCTTCACAAAAATATCTATCAAGCTAAATTTTCTAAGGGAGAGGATGATCATTTTGATCATGTCATTGTTCTTTTGAACCGAAGGGAAGATAAGGTTTTGGGAATGCAAATTCGAAATTTAAAGAGTGGGAAAAAAAGGTTTTTTTTAATATACAATTGGGAAACGCTATATAGATGGGTAAATGGAGAGGACATCGACTTAGACATGAATGAATCCGTTTTATACAATAAAATATCTTATTATTTCAATATTTTGAATGTTGATTTTTCAAAAACTATAACAATATTTGAGGGGTATCTCGATTCTCTTTTCTATCCAAATTCAATTGGAGTTGTTGGTACCAATACTGATCTTCGAATGATAGAAAATCAGAATCTGGAGATACAATATTTTTTCGATAATGATCTACCAGGATTTAAAAAATCAGAAGAAAAAATAAGGAAGAAAGGTAGAGTGTTTCTATGGAAAAAACTATTTGATGACATAGTTAAGAAGAAAAATTCACCAGATCCGGATAAGCTTCTACATAGAATATCAAAAGTAAAGGACATGAACAAACTCAATGAAATAGTTCCGGATGCATATTCTAAGCTTAATCTTACAAATTATTTCAGTGAAGATGAATTTGATGTAAAATGGATTCCGAAAATTGAAAAAATTAAAATATGATACAAATATCTATTTTTTTTTCTTAGTCCTCTTCCTCTTTATCTTACAATTTATATTTTTGTTTATGTGATTTGCGGCGAGATTATGGGATAGTGTAGAATGATCTCCCATATCATGGGGTGGGAATAATTTTGATTGAATTCCCCCAAATTGGGAAAATGGAATAACAGAGCTCTCCATTCCGATTGCTTGAGATGATGATTCCATCATATCAGTTTTTGCATACCCACCCTTAGATGTATCAAAAACAGTCAATTCGGATTTTGGGTATATTTTTTGGAGATCAGAAAGAACTGATCTCATGTGCATAACGTTCTTGGTATCATCATCGGACATACCAGCTTTGAATGTGGCGCCAATTTCATTGGCGAATTTTGCTCCCTTTTCTATGAATTCTCTTATTGCTATTTCCTTTCCAACTTCTGGTGATTCCGCTCCTCCTGATTTATGTTTATTTATAAATTCTGGATTTGATACTCCGTAGTACCCACAATTATCCAACCATAATGATATCATTGGATGTTGAGATATTCTATCGAAATTTGGGCTAAATACCCCAGGTTTTTTGAAAAGATAATAATATGATAGGCAATTATTGTACATTTTTTTCTTCTCTTCGTATCCCAAGTAATTATCCATTATCCACTCTATTGCCGTTCTTAGGGTTTTTGAAGAACACCCTCTAGCCGTTATTATAGCAAAAATGGACCCGTCAATTAGACATTGTATAAATTTAAACCACGATGGAGCAACCTTTTTTGGAGGATCTGGATATGTAGACCCACCTATCGCACTATTCAAATCTTCCATGAATCCATTACTTCCTCTAGGTCCATTATCTGTGAACTCAATAAAGGGATTTTTCCCAAGTTTCCAATTTTCTTTATCATTTCTGACCTCCGAAAATTGCTCTGTTGAAATTGAAATTGGTATCCATTCGTTTTCGACCTTCTTTTCCATATTTATTTTTGTGGGCATTTTTAGCAAATTATCATCCCAATCGAAACAATAATAATTTAAAATTATTCCCCTATCTTCCTTTAGAAAGTCAGAAAATTTAAGTACCATAAACAGTATTATTTTCTCTTCTTATTGATAAATGATTGGAAAGATTCTAATTTAACCTCTTCTTCCTCTTCCTCGGAATCGAGATCTTCTTCCCCATCCATATCATCAGAATCGTCTATTTCAGCGGCGTCCATTTCAGAATCCACATCATCGGACATTTCATCATCATCGCCTTCAAAATCTTCAAAATCTTGCACTTCTCCTTCATCTCCCATTTCGAGATCTTCTGATTCTTCTGATAAGGATAATTCAAATTCTTCCACTGTATCACCGTCTTTCATTGCGGTAACAACTAGGGTCTCCTCTGACTCATCAATTACTATCTCAAAGCCTTTAACTTCAATTGTAGTTTTCATGTTTTTACTTAATTTTTAGTTATATATTAACTTCCACAATCCATTTTTTTTCAAACAAACAATCACTATATCTTATAATTACTAATGTTTAAAGATAGAAAGAAGGACTATAGGATTTGGTCTAAATCGAATTTACCAACATCCATATTTAATTCAGTTGAAATTGAGAATGCTTCGCCATACAGTGAAGTGTTTAATAAAATGATGGATAATAGAATATTATTTCTCTCTGGAGAAATAAATTTATTTTCATCAGAAATTCTAAAATCTCAAATGCTGTATTTAGATAGCTTAGGATCTGAGGATATTACAATTTACATAAATTCACCAGGTGGTTCGGTATATGATGGACTTGGAATAGTCGATATAATGGAATACGTCGCATCCGATATTGTGACTGTGAACACAGGATTAGCAGCTTCCATGGGTGCAATAATATTATGCTCAGGGGAAGTGGGTAAAAGAAAAGCTCTCAAGAGAAGTCGAACAATGATTCATCAGCCAATTGGTGGTGGATATATCCAACAGGCTTCTGACATGGAAATAGAAGTTAAAGAAATAAATGAGTTAAAAAAGGAATTATATGAAATTATCTCAAATAAAACGGGACATAAGTACTCAAAAGTATTGAGAGATGGTGACAGGGACTATTGGATGACCGCAAGTCAGGCTAAGGACTATGGTATGATAGACAGAGTGGTGAAATAAAAAAGGGAGATTATTCTCCCTTTTTTTGCTTATTTGGCTTCTTATAATATCTCTTTTTCTTAGTCTTTGGCTTAGAATCTAATGGATTTTCCATAGACACTTTCTGACTTGTTGATTTCGGATCTATAGCTTTCTGATCAGAAATTTGATCGATCTTAGTAGGTTGAGTTGGTTGTGGTTTTTGGATCACAACAACAGGATCTGGTACTATTTCTGGTTTAGCTTCGGGTAATTTTTCCACGGGAGTAGAACTCGATTCCTTCGATTTAATTCCAATTAGACGCATTAAAAATTTTAACATATTGATATTTGTTTTTGTTATATATAACAATATCATCTCTTCCTTCGTAAAAAACCACGAAAAAACCAACAAAAATAATTGAAATAAAATAATATTATGAGATTCAGATATGATAAATCATCGGAGCAGCTCGTAGTTACGGCTGCTACTAAAATAGAATATCATCAATTGGATCTCTGGCTGACTAGGCACATAAAGGGTTATCGATTCATGCCAGCATTTAAAATGGGAGTTTGGAATGGAAAGCAATCATATTTTAACAACGGAAGAATTAACTTGGGACTTTGGAAGGAATGCTTAAGGGGATGTCAGGAAATTGGATCTTCTTTTATCGTGGATAATAAAGAAGATTTTCCTCTCAATAGAGAAGTCACATTGGAATCGGTGAGGGACTTTTGCAAGGAATTTTTTAAGAATCATAAGGTTAAAAACAAATCAGAGGAGTGGATTCCATTTTTTCCGTATGATCATCAAATTGAATCTGCATTTAAAATACTTAAGAATAGATACTGTCTAGCAGAAGTTGCCACAAGTGGTGGAAAAACTTTAATAATATCTATTGTTTACTTTTACACTCTTAAAAAAATAGATCCAAATGCAAAGCTATTGATAATTGTTCCATCCATAACACTTGTTACCCAATTTTACGACTCAATTGTGGATTTCAATATTGGTATGAATAAGAATTTTGATGGAGGCAATCCAAATCCAATCGAATTGAAGATAGAGGAGATAATGAGTGACAGACCAAGAAAGCATGGAACCGAAGAAGATCCAAATATTTATATAGGAACATATCAGTCATTGGAAAAATGGCCTGTGGAATTTTTTAAAAAATTCCACACGATAGCTGTTGATGAGTCTCATGGGGCCAAGAGCAAAACTCTTACAACAATTCTAAAAAAGACAACAAAGTCTGCCTATTCTAGGTTTGGAGTATCAGGAACATTTCCACCGGATGATTCTTGTGAGATATTAACAATTCAATCTGTTCTAGGTCCCAAGATAACTGAAGTTTCTGCATCCGAATTGAGAGACAAAGGAATAATATCCCCAATGGAGATCAGGGCTTTAATACTCAATCATAATGATCCAGATTATCAATCTAGATTAGATATCATAAAAAGGGGTGGTATGGGGAAAGAGGCTCTTGAACTAGAAAAGGATTTTATCCACAATTCGGAAAAAAGAATGGAGTTGATAACAAAATTAGTCGAGAAATGTGATAAAAATACTCTTATTTTATTTCATACTATAGACTACGGACAAAAGATATTTTCGACTTTAAAAGATAAAATAAAAGATAAGGACTTTTTCTATATAGACGGTGAAGTTAGAAACAAAACTAGAGAAGAAATTAAATCATTTATGGAAGAAACAGAAGGCAACACAAAGATTCTCATTGCATCATTTGGGACACTATCAACGGGGGTTAGTATAAAAAATCTCCACTTCTTGATAATGGCTGATTCTTTTAAATCAGAACAGATAGTAATTCAATCAATAGGGAGGCTATTAAGATTAATAGATAATAAAAACAAAGCGGTTATTTTTGATTTGATTGATATTTTTGATTCTGAAAATTCTACAAATATACTTTTCAGACATTTTCAAGAAAGAAAAAAGTTTTATACAAAAAGAAAATACCCATTTATTGAAAAAAAAATCAATCTATGATTCTTGAAGAAAAAGTAGAAATAATAGGTAATTCTAAGAATCTTAAATATTATCGAGAAAGGGGATATAAAGTAGATGTTGGAGAAAAGATCATCGTGGAAACAAAGGACTTATCACACGGATCCACTTTTAAAGTTTTAGTTTCTTGTGATGTGTGTAATGTAAAGAAGAAAATATCTTGGAGTTCATATGTTATAAGTACATCAAATGATAAAGATGGTAAATATTATTGCATTACGTGTGCCCTTTATGTTAAAAAGACTTTAACAAACATCGAAAAATATGGTGGAAAATCCCCAGCTTGTAGCAATGAAGTTGTTAATAAGATAAAGAATACAAATATGAAAAAGTATGGAAATAATTCTAGCTTACATGGGTCAAGGCAATTAGAAACGGAGAAAATATTTCTAGAAAAATTTGGAAATAAGGTCCCTTTAAAATCATCGAAGTCAAAAGAAATTCTTAAAAAAATGGAATCTACTAATATTGAAAAATATGGTGGAAAATCCCCATTAAATTCAAAAAACATCTTATATAAAGTTAAAAAAACAAACATTGAAAGGTACGGGGTTGATAATGTCTCAAAAAACAAAGAAATAATCAACAAAATAAGAAATCATTTCTTTCAAAAATATGGTAAATATTATGTTGAAACTGATGAATTTAAAGAAAAGAGTAAAGAATCAATTGAAATGAAATATGGTCCTAATGGATATCATAAATCACAAGAAAAAATATTAAAAGTGATAAATGATAGATCTATGAACTATCCTGGAATTTCCATTGTGGGGTATTCAGATAGATTTTTTGATATTCTATGTGATGGTTGTGGGGAAAAGTTTTCAATAAGAACAGATCTTTTGTATAAAAGATTTAAAAATGGTATAGATTTATGTACAAAATGCACCCCATTAAATAGCATGACAAGGTCTTCTGGTGAAATTTCAATATGTAATTTCTTAGAAGAAAATAATATCGAATTCACTATTTCAAATAGAACTATTTTGACAAAATATGAATTAGATATTTATATAGAAAGTAAAAAAATAGCCATAGAATTCAATGGAATGTACTGGCATAGTGAATATTTTAAAGAAAAAAAATATCACTATGATAAATATAAAAGCTGTATAGACAGAGGAATTCAATTAATTCAAATTTGGGAGGATGATTGGAATCACAAAAAAGAAATAATTAAGTCGATTCTCTTAAATAAATTAGGAATATCACCAAATACAGTAGGAGCTAGAAAATGCAAATTGGAAGTTATATCAAGAAAAGAATCAAATTCATTTTTAAATGAAAATCATGTGCAAGGATCTTGTAAATCATCAATTAATATATCCTTGAAATACAACAATGAGATAATTTCTTTAATGACATTTGGCAAAAGAAGAATTAATTCCAAAGAAACTCTTGAATTGATAAGATTTTGCAATAAAATTGGATATTCTATACCCGGAGCAGCTTCTAAATTACTGGGATATTTTAAAGGAAATTTTTCACATAATAAGATAATATCTTATTCTGATAACTCCATTTCTAATGGGGATTTGTACGATAAGCTAGGATTTAAAAATACTAATGAGACAATAAATTACTATTGGTGTGATGGAAAATTTAGACATCATAGATTTAAATTCAATAAGAAAAAATTGATATCTGAAGGGCAGGATCCCTCAAAAACAGAATCAGAAATTATGAATGATTTGGGATATTATAAAATATTCGGAGCAGGAATTAAAACTTGGACATTAAATAGTATATTTGAATGAAATGAACATTAACAATAGATTATTAAAAGCGGGATTTAAAAGATCCCAGAATTTGATATGGGATGTAAGTGCTCAAAAATACGTTGATGATTCAAAATGGATCTGGACATATACATATAAAATGGATCCTATCGAAGTGAGGGCAGTAATAAACAAGAGATCCATATCCATTTTCACTATTGATTATTCTAAAAAATCCAAATGGGGAAATAATCCTATGGAGAAGTGCATTTTTAATAGAGTTTGCATCAATTCTGCTACTTCATTCAGTGAAATAATTAAATCTCTCCCAAAAGATCTTCAAAGAGACATTAAGATAAAATCCATATTATGACCCAATATCTCTTGAGGTCATCAAGGTGTAATCGAAAGAATTTCCATACAATCCTAAATGCTTTCGAGCAAGTTCACAAAGTTGGTCATAATCACTATCCCTAGAAAATACTTGACACCCTTCGGACCAATTATTCACCAATGTTCCACCAGGAAATCCCCTATGTATGAAAATGCCATGATTTCCCTTGTCTGGATTCTCTCGATTCGAAAAGGAAATAAGATCTGTATCGAAGGACTTGTCCCTATAGACCAATTGCTTGTCTAGACTTCTGAATGTTGGCCTTGCCTTCATCTTTGGTAAATTCCTTGGCTCTTCGGCCTCATAAAATTTGTAAATTCCTTGATATTGAGCGGGGACAAGAATGGCCAATCCCTTTGGTCTATTTGTTTTACACCAAGATTTCATTCTCAATCCTTCCTTTTTGTTCATATAAAGACCAGGTATTGTTGATATAGACCAAGAATTAAACTCCCATAGTCCTTCCGAATTTTTCCAAATTGCCCACATTCGATCCTTAAATTGGTTGGAATACAAATCACCCTCATATTGATATCTTATCGAGACTATATTTATGTAATATGGCTTATCTACTATTTTGTAATTTTTAGATTCCATAGAATCAAGAATTTTTTGAACATCTGGATTTACATCACCGACAGTCGGTTCATTGACAATTGGGTCTAATGGTTGATTCGTATTGGTTGATAAAGTTGTGGATTCGTTTGTGGAAGTTTTTGCAACTGGAGTTTCTTCTCCTGTTCCATACTTTGGTTTAAAGTCGTCAACTTGATCTGAATAGATGTAATTCTTAATAGTAGTTGATTTCCAAGAATCCCCAAGTTGGGGAGAATTTTCCCTGATTTCCTTATTCTGTCGTATTGAATTAATTTGGTGGTTACTATTTAGAAAAACATTTTTGGATAGAAATTTTGGCTGTTTTAAAGCTTTATATTTTCTCAGAAGAGTTATAAAATCTGGGCTAGCTACAACGGGAGCTCCCTTGTTGTCAAAATATGGCCCACTCCTATGTCCCAAAAGAGAATCAACAAATTCGTCGAACCATGCTAAAAAATTAGTCCCTAGAATAGCCTCTTGATCCGCAGTCTCATCTCCTATATTTATTTTTCCGTAATTGTCCTTCAGACACAAATTCATACTATCATGCTTCATATTTATATGATTGAACTTATAGTCAATCATTAGTCCCTCATCGTCATTAGAATATATTTGAGTCTTATGATCAAACAAGAGCGTTCTCATAGATAGATATGCGCCATCAGAAATTTTATTAATTTTATTTTCCAAATTAACATTGTAATTGTCTGAGTAGATATATTCTGGCTTATAGATATTTTCAGAATCAAAAACAACAGTTACTACTTTACCAATCTCTGGCAAAATAAATTGGTTTCCATTTAGATCTTTCCATGGGGTTGCCCACGGAATATCCTGGGTTGGTATGCTATCAAAGACATCAAAAACTCTTATTCTACACCTACCTAATCTCCTAGGATCATTATTATCTTCAACAATTCCTATATAAGTTCTATCAGAAATTCTCATAGAAATTATATATTATATTATAGCAGTCCACTGAGGGAATCACCAGCAAAGTCTCTAAAGGAGTTTCTAACATCAAAGAAAAAGCTAGACCCATTTGATGGTCTCTTGTAAACATTTGTTGGCTCTGACATTCTTCCAATTCCGAATGCATTTCTAACTTGATCAATAGAGTTGTTCAGTAGTCTAAATTGATTATTTAATTGTCTTTGCACTTCGTTCAAAGTTGACTTTTTCAGGCTTTCAAGGAGATTCTTTGATGATTTATTAAGAGCTTCTTTTAATTTATCAATTCCCTTTTTTTTGAAATTTTTCTTAGCTTCAGTTATTACCTGTTCTTCGCTGAACGAATCTAAATTTTCATTAGGATTTGATAACATATCAATAATTGGAGATATTCGAACAGGTGTTTCAGCCATTTTGGTTATTATTAAAGAACCTTCAATGTTTTCAACATTTGAATTGGCATCTTCTGGTAGAATTTGAAGAGGGTTCAATTTTCTATTGGACAGCGTTTGATATTTTCCATACTCTCCTTCGAATTTAAATCTCTCAAACCTCATATCGGAGAATTTAAAGCTCAAATCAATATCTAAATTAGGAGCATTGGAAATATTTTCAAGATCTACTTGTTCTGGATGTGACATTTTTGAAAAATGGAACTGACACTCATATAGACTATAAACATATCTTGACACGTTCTCCTTCAGTATCTCTAGAGCGTATTGAGAATCATTGCTTCCAGCTGCCTTTCTAACCCTGCCTATATTTCTAACCTCGGAAACTATGACCTCACAGTCAAATCTCAGTAAATTTTCCGGAACAACCCCCTTCCCCCTTATTCTTGACCAATAAAGAAGCTTATAGAGTGCAGCCAGTGTTCCTGTGCTAAGTAATGTATCCTCATAGAAAGATATTTTTATTAAATCATTGCGATAATCAACAAATGATTTTGATTTATTTGATTCATTTGATTCTATCAATTTATCCAATCCAGATATCCTTTTTATATAATGCTTTTTTTTCAATGCTGTTCCAAACAAATTTGTTACTTCAACAGGATCTTCATTGAATTTAAAAAATTTTGATAACTCCATTTTGAAACTTTGTGAAATATCTGATCTAGACCCAATTTCTGTATTGCTGGGTCCGATTTCAGATAAAAATCTATCCAATTCTCCGTTAAGAAGAGGAGACCTTAGCTTATCAATGATTACTTCAAATCCAAAATAGACCGGATCTTCATTTTCCAATGGGGTTCCACTTGACCAAGCCACTGATGATCTATTAAATGTATTGGGATCATTATCTGTTGATCCATCGAACGATTCATAATCATTTTTGCCTGTGGTTGGTTGAAGAGGAATTGATCCATTGGACCAGTTGTCATAATTTTGGAGACCATATTTGAAATCATATTGGGATTTATCATCAAATCCACCCACACCAGACCTTTCCATATTTTCTGCTGTTTGACCACCTATACTAGTTCCTTTGTTCCAAGTTGATGTATTCGATTCAAATTTTTCTCCGGGTTTGAGTGGAAAATTTCCCGTTGGAATAATTATAAATTCAGGCTGTCCCTCATCTGAATTTATTTTGTAATTTCTATAATAGCTAAGCGGTGTAAATCCAGCGGGATAAGATCTATTAAGACCAAACATGTGATTCTCATCCCTCAATCCTATGCCTGGAGAAATCTGACCCGGAGAGGGGTTGGGATTTTCGACCAAGTTTGTAACCTGTGTTCTATTTATATCTGCTGGTCCTGGAGTTTCCCCAGGTCCATAATAAATCCCGGAATGAAGAAGAGATCCTTCGGGTGGTTTAGATCTTCTAACTTTGTTACCGAATGATAATTTATCTCCCAGTTCTCTGAAAAAATTATTAAGGCTATCACTCATGTCTGTATATATTCCCACCCGCGAAACACATATTAAAATATAATATATAGATTATGAAATTTGTAAATAGCTGGTATCTATTCGAATCTTCTAAATCTAATTATTCTAATAAAAACACAATAAAGGAAATTTGTGTTATTATGGTCCTCTTAAATAATGAGTTCTTAGATAATATTCTTGATAATGGAATGAAGTCCAGATATTCACAAAATTCCAATGTATTTTTAACAGATCTTAAAAATCTCCTCTTGTCTAAAAATAGAATGTCTCTTGGTAAATTTGAAGATGGGTCTTTCAAAATTGACAACGAGATATCCATAATAAATAATGCCTTTGAGGAAATAGACTTCAATATAGAAGAAGATTGGAATCTATTGATAAGTTCTAGAAATATTGCAAGAGGTATAATGGATAAAATTATTCCCGATCAAAAGCTATCATCTGATATGATAAAAAGGATTTTCTGGATTGGACCCAATAAGACAGAAGAATATAATGAGGATATTGTAATTGAATTGAATGATGGAAAGCAATATTCGATATTTTTAGATAAGAATTTTTCCACATCCAAAAGCAGCAGTTTTAATGTACTTGCTGATGATTTAATTGGTCAAGATATAGAGAAAATGTTCGATGAAGAGAATATTCTCAAATGGGATAAGCTTACACAAGAGTGGATAAAGATTGTATATGAAAATTCAAACAAAAATATTCAATCTCACATCGAAAAATTTATTGATACTAAGAGAATAGACTCTATTGGATACTTTGAGTATTTTGACATACGACATAGAGATCCTAGATTTAAGTATCTTGGTGAATTCATGGAGGAATTTCAAAAGAATATATTGAAATTTTCAGATCTTATGAATGAGATCTGGAAGCAGAGGGATAATTTTTTTATGGATGTTTCAAGAATCGAAAAAAATTGGAAAGAAGTGAGGACTGTTATTCTTAATTCAAGAATTTTAGAATCCCTTCTAACAAAGTCTTTAAAATCAACCAGACCAGATGAGATAAAAAAATTAGAAGATGGATATAAAATATCAATAGGATCGGTAAAGATGAAATTCATCAAAACTATAGTTAATAAAATTGGATGTCTGGAAAGAGAGGTGTACTATATTTCTAAGGATGGCAGTGACTTCTATAAAATTCCAAGTAGAGAATTTTTTAGAAAGCATTATGAGGATATAGATGTTAAATTTGATTATCATGTAAAATTCAATAATGTCTTTGATGAAGAAGATTCTAAATTTAAAATGAAAGTAGCTTTGCTTCTAGACAAGAAAATACTTATAAACATGGATATAATTGTGGGATTTTCTGGTGGTGAATTTTCAAGCAAGCTTTCTGCTAAGTATAAATTTGACATACCATCCGACTTCAATTATAGAATTTCCAAAAAGGGGATGTGAACATTTTATTATGTGATTATATAACAAAAAATATTTATCAATGCCAAAATCAAAGAACAGAAAAGATCATAAAAAAAGAGTCAATGCTAGAAATCAACGGATTAAGGCCCAAAGATCAAAAATTCAAAAAATTCAACATGATATGCTTATGAAAATGATCGAGCAAGAGAAAAATAAAGGGATGTTTAATAACTTACCGAATATTGACTCGGTTGGAGGGGACATAAACATTGATGGCCCTGTCATCTAATATCTCCATTTTTCTAGATATAAAAGAGGATATTTTTTTTGCCATATATTTCATTATAACATGCCTAAAATTTCTCTTTCTAGAAACTATTAGATAATTATTCACTATCAATATAGAATCTATTATATTGTTCATTTCCTATATATAATAAAAAATAGTGCAGAAACTTGAAAAATCTAAGGTTTAGCATACAGTCAGATAATCCAAATGTAAATGATTTTTTAGTTGTGTCGGAGGCAATGGGCAGAATTCCTAATAGGACATTGATTCATGATACTTTCTATGGTCACAAATTTGAAGAAGTAATAAATGAGATAGGATATGAAGATAGGATATCTTTTTCTGAAATTATTCCATCTAACGGGGAATATTATACCAATGAGAGGATTTTGCTTAAAATAAATTTTGATATCTGGTGTTCTTATGCAAAATTGGACGACATTTCGGAAGATTTCACAATAAGCAATGTTTGTATCTATTTCAAATCCACAAAAGATATAGATTCTATCTTAGAAAAAATAAAAAAATGTTCTTCTAATTTAGAAGATAATATTCATTTAAGTAAAGTAAATGTACTATCTATTTCCAATGGGTTGTTGGAGATAGATCCTATAGAAATTGACTCCGAATTGGAAATGGATCTTCATCCACCTATCATATCTACAGGAGTTAAAAAAATTTTAAAATCAATAAAATCAAAGAAAAAATCCATTTCCGTCCTTAGAGGACCTAGGGGAGTTGGAAAAACACACATTTCAAAATGGATTTCTCTAGAAGTTGATATGATTTCTATTTTTATCCCAATAAATATGGTTGATCATAGCATCAACAATCCAGAGTTTAGAAATTTTCTTAAGAAATTTGAAAATTGTATTCTAATACTGGATGATTGCGAATTTAATTATGGATATGGAAAATCACCATATTTATCGGGCAATATAATTCAATTAATAGATATTTTACAAAATCAAAATATTCACATTATAATGATATTTAATACTAATGGTGATTATGAAATAGATGAAGATATAATGGAATGTATCCACTTGGAAAATGATTTACAT
>ERZ795047.2578-NODE-2578-length-17083-cov-8.817595_pt1 | contig 17083 bp, 17 predicted proteins | sample MGYA00375131_ERZ795047 | MGnify/ENA primary metagenome ERZ795047 (study PRJEB30176, sample SAMN05720228) | activated sludge metagenome | isolation source: Anaerobic digester | place: Japan | collected 2015-05-20 ...
GTGGATACACAAACCTCCCTTTCCGAGGGTAGGTAACAAGAAAGGCAAGCCCCGCAAGAACGGCAAGGCGGGAAAGGTCAAAGGCGGCTGGGCACCGACGTACTTGGCGGCCAAGGAACAGGTTGGACGTGGGGGTATGCCATTCGAGTTGACCGGTGATCTGCGCAAGGCGTGGCTGGGCGGGATAAAACCCGTAGGTGGGCTGGAGGTGGTGATCGACCTTGGGGACCGCAAGGAGTTGGAGAAGGTGCAGGGCCTTACCGAGCAGAAGGGAGCGTTCCTGTTGTTGACGGCGGATGAGCGCAAGGCGCACTTGGAGAACATCATCACGGCGTACAATGAATTGGTACTGAAGAAATGGTAAGCGCGATCGTGTCCCTGTTGTCCACGGTGGGGAGTGCCCTGCCGGTGTACGTGCGGCATGGCCTTGTGCGGGTGATCAACGGGCAGCCGTGCGCGGACGTGGGCGGAGGGGACTACCGGCCGGTGGTGATCGATGTGGAGGGAGGCGTGCTGTACTGGCGGCAGACGGGGAAGATGCGGGTGGACGCGGCGGACATCATGAGTCCGTGCGCGGGTGTGCGCGTGCGCGTGCCGTTGCGCCTTGTGGCCGTGGTGGAGGTCGGTGTGTGCGACGATCCGACGAGCCGGGCGATGGCCACGGTGGTCGAGATGCGCGATGCCGCGTCAGTGGTTCGTGCGGGTATCGGCGCGATCCGGGTGAGCATGGTGGAGGTGAGTTCGAGCGTGGATGAGGAGAGGGAGTTCCAAAATATGCCGTTGAATAGGCACGTTATCGTAGTTGATGTGGTGGTGGAGGTATTGGGGGAGGAGAGTTGCCTTGCTATTTGCGATGTTGAGCCGGTCGTTCCATCGGGTCCTTGCCCGCCGTGTGAGGGTGGCGATGTGACCAACAGTGACCACAGCTATAATGCTACTGTTCCATCGGGAGGGACATTGACCTTGCCGAACGTGACGCATACGGACAGCGACGGGTCGCCGGTGACGCTGCCGGGGATGGTGGCGTTCGTGGCCACGCCATGTGCCCCCGGCGACGATGCTCACGTGCTGATCAACCAAAAGCCGGTGATCGACCTTGGTCCCGGTGAGACGTGGGACCTGCACGTGGAATACCCGGATGGCACTCCGGTCGGTTCTTGGAACGCTGGGGCTGAACGATGGGAGATCCCCGAATGCCCGGCGTGCGATCCCGCCACGGCTGTATTGAAGAACACGGATGGGACCATCCTGGACACCGAAGAGATCCCCAGCGGAGGTTCGGAAGACATCATCGTTGCCGACGCCACGGTGAACCTGGTGAACGGAGATGCCGGACTGATCGGAACGCAGGACATCGCCAGCGGGGTGACCACCAACGTTCCGGTGCCTGACACGACGATCCAACTGAAGGACACCGAGGACCAGGACATCGGTTCGCCGTTCGACGTTCCCAGCGGGCAACTGAACAATGTGGCGGTGCCTGACGCTAATTACACCCTGAAGGACAGCAACGGCAACACGGTGATCAGCGGCGCCATCCACCCCGGCGAGATGCAGGATATAGTGATGCCACCGCCCGACCACTACTACGCCATAGCACTCGGACACCCATGAGGAAGATCGTTGACAACTACACCTTCGACGCCAGCGCGCAGCAGGTGACGCTTACCGGCGTAACGGTAGCGGTGAACCGCGTTGTGGCCGTATGGAATCAGACGGATGGGGAACTGATCTACTATCCGGCGACACCCGGCCTTGGCGGGACGGCCGCAGGCAGCGTGATCACGCTGCTGTACGACACCACCAGCATGTCCGATACTGACGTGCTGGTGATCTATTACGACGATGGTGTTGAGCCCGCCAGGTCGGACAAGCAGGATACCGGAAACGGGTATCTTGCCACGTTGGCCGGGGCGGTGATCGCGGAGGACGCACCTGTTGGTAACGGCCAACCGGGCGTGGTGCTCATGGCCATGCGCACGGAATCACCTGCTTACACATCCGATAGCCCTGGTGATGCCGAGCCCTTGCAGGTCAAGGGTGGAAGGTTGTTCGCCCGGACAACCCTCGATGAGGCCATCCCTGCCGGTGACAACAACATCGGCAACGTCGATGTTGTGACCGTTCCGGCTGACCCCTTCGGCACCAACGACGATGCCGCCGCCACGGCGGGCGGAACGGGCAGCATGAGCGCGAAGCTGCGCAGGGCCACGCAGGGGCTGGAAGACCTGAAGACGGCGATCGTTCTTTCGGCGGGGAACAACAACATCGGGGATGTGGACGTGGCCACCCTTCCGGCCTTGCCCGCTGGAACCAATGTGATCGGGAAGTTCGGGATAGACCAGACGACACCCGATACAACGAACGCGGTATCGGTCATCAAAACGCCGAAGGCCAGCAGCGCGAACACGCCCAGCATCGGAACATCGGCGGGTGATGCGATCGCGTCTAACAGTAGCCGCAAGGCGTGGGGGATCCAGAACCTCGGCACGAACACCCTCTATGTCCGCATGGCAACGGGGGCCAGCACTACGGTTTTCCACTTCGCGCTGAAGCCTGGTTACGCGACCGACGACGGCCACGGCGGTGCCGTGCATGACGACATGTACACCGGCGTGGTGAGCGTTGCCGGAACGTCGCCGCGATACACCTTCTACGAACTCTGATGCGGCACCGGCACGGACCACGCACCACGGAGGACAGCGGGCTTATCCACCCGCTGTGGTTGCCGGGTCTTGCCTTGTGGATCGACTTCGCGGACGCGAGCACGATCACAACGGGTGCGGGTGGCATCACCAACGCGGCTGACAAGAGCGGAAACGGGTATCATTTGACGCAGGGCACCAGCGGAAACAGGCCGGACTACTCCGGATCGCTGAACGGGCGGAATATCTCCACCTTCGCCGGCGGCCCTGATTACTTGTCGCGTTCCGCAGGGACATCTGTAGGTAAGAATGCGGCAGGTTGCACGAGCTATGTGGTGTTCAAACACACATCTTCACCGACCACGGATCAACGCATCCTCAGTGTGCAAGGGCCATCCAGCGCACTGCGGCACTACCTGCGGGCAGGTGCAACGAGCAACAAGTTGGAGATCATTGCCCGTAGGCTCGATGCCGATGCGAATGCGATCATTGTTGGGACCACGAATGTGGGCACCGGATGGCACATCTCAACGGTGGTGGCAGACAACATCGCCGGCACGTTGAATTTATGGATGGACGCGGCAAGCGAAGGTTCAACGACACTCGCCAGTAGCGGGGGCAACAGCAGCAACACCGACACGGCTGCGGTCCAGATCAGCAGCGCCAGTGGATCGCTCGATCTGGTGGGCAACCTGGCCGAGGTGCTGGTGTATAATTCTGCGCATGATGCCGCAACACGTGCGCGCATGTGGGGCTATCTTCGCAACAAGTGGGGGCTATGACCGCACGCGACATCGCCACCGACGCCTTCAACGACCTGCTATCAGCGATCGGCGAGGCATACAGCGACCGGGGCAAGCTGGCCAGCGGAAAGACTCTGCGTGGGACGCGCGTCCTTGTGCGTTCATCGAGCGACCTCTCCGCAACGGCCGAACTCCTGGCCCCGCAGCAGTGGAAGTACGTAGGCAACGGACGAGGACCCGGAAGGCGTCCACCGATCGCACCGATCAAAGCGTGGGTGGAGGCGCGCGGCCTGAACGTCAACGCGTGGGCCGTGGCGAACAACATCAGCAGGTTCGGGTCCTTCGACTTCCGCCGCAAGCGCACGAACATCTACCTTGACGAGGTGAAGGCGTTCGAGGAGCAGAAGCTACCCGGCGTGAAGGAGCGGCACGCGGATCTGATCCGTGAAAAGGTACGTAACATCGTGAACAACACAAAATGACATGGGATCCATTACGCACTCCGTGACGTGGGCATGGTCCGTGAATGGCGCGCGCACCTCGCGCACCTTCACCTACACCTCGGACACCGTTACGCGGGTCACACGCATCGACCTCAACAACATCCCCGAGGATGACACCTTCAACCTTGGATCGATGCCGAACACGCTCATCATCGCCTGCAATGGCGCGGCAAACATCATGGTGACGGACAAGGCGAACGACGCGCCCGTGTTCGCGGGCACCAACCCCGCAACGACGGTGATCCATTCCGACGCCACGAACAACGTGGGCATCGATGCGGCGCTGGATCCCCCGAACGTGGATATCGAGGGCATCGCCGTTATCATGAAAACCGTACACGCATCCGGCCCCAACACTGGCGGCGTGACGATCCTCGCCGTATGGGAGGCCGCCAGCTAACAAGTACACACCATGAGAGGCACACTGAACATTTCGCACAGCGCATCGGCTGAGACGGATGACAACGAAACCCATTCGCTGACGCACGCCGCGACCTTCGCGGTCAACTACGTTAGCGAAAGTGATCACAACGTAACGACCTTGGCGGATACCTTCCCGCTCGATGCCGTGAATAACGGGAGTATCGCCGCGATCCTGCTGGTGAACCTCGGGGATGACAACGCGCTGGTATCATTCCAGAACAGCGGCTTCCTTCACATGGTGATCCCGCCCGGCAGGTTCGTGGAGGTGCATCGTTTCAGCACGGAGATGAAGGCGGCCTTCGCGGGTTTCGCCATCGCTGCGGAGAACACTTCGACCACGGTGCGCGCGATCGTCGCATGGACCGCATAGGATGCTGCATATAACGCAATCCCCGACGCCCCTTTCTTCGGCCTACGGGCCGAACGAGACCGTGGTGGCTTCTGACCTGTCGCCCACAAGTCAGGACCCTACGGATGTTGTTGCGGTGATCAGCATCTTCTACGACAACGTTTACGGGCTTGTCGCCTTCGTTGGTGGCGGCGCGGTACAACCGTGGATGCGCCCAGGGCAGCCCTTCACATTGGAAGGCACGGAGAACGGCCTGTATGATGGGGAATGGCTCATAACGGACGACCCCGTTGGCGGACAGGTCCAGTTCAATGGCGAGAACCTTGGCCCCGCGATCGGCGGAACGATGCGCCGTGTGTACCGGAACTACGTGGTTATCGCCGAGGTGACGATGAACGGACGCCCCCCGGTGAAGTACCGCCTGCTGCCCGGATCGGACGGCCTCTTTCACCTCGACGTGAGCGACCTCGCAAAGCGGACCTTCCTCGACGTGTTCGACCTGTGCGACGATTCCGCGGGCCTGCTGGCGCTGTTCAGCGCCGAGGGTTACATAACCCAACGCTACACGATCAGGTTCACCGAAGGCTACGATGTGCTGCAAGATGACGGCACTTGGGTCTTCACATGGTTCAACAAGGGCTTCGAGGTGACGTCGCAGCAAAAGGCCATCGTGAACAGCGTCCGCGAGTATCACCACGACAACGAGTACACGGAGGCCGTTGACCGCACATGGAATGAGGACTTGACGCCGTTCGGTGTCATGCAACTTCCGAACACGCGGCGCTGGCTAACGCACAACCCAGGGCAGGGCGGCACGGCGGTGGATATGGATACCGCGCAGCGGGCATCGCTTACCGACCCCTGCTGGATCGCCTTCCTCTATTGGGGAAAGTGGCACATGCCTTGGATCCGCGTGCAGTGGTGGACGCAGGGCGGCGGCACCGGAATGGCGAACCATCAGATCACGTTGACTGGAACGGAATCTTCGTGGATCCTGAACGCGTCGGCCGAAGCCTTGGCCCTACCGGACACGACCGAGCGGTGGTGCGTCAGCATGTGGAATCCTACGCAAGATGTTCAATACCTGGAGCGCATCTGGTTCGTTCGAGATGACCGGTGCGAGACCGGGACGCGCTTCTACGCGCTGAACGAACTCGGCGCGGTGGATCAGTACACCGTGGACGGCAAGGTATCGCGGACCAACAGCGTTGACCGTACACAGATGGCCAAGCTGAACAGGAAGCGTAAGCCTTCGATCGCCGGGGATCACGACCGCCGCATCTGGAAGGTGGACCTCTCAAAGTATTATTCGGCCTCCACACGCACGGAGCGCAAGTGGACGGCCCGCTGGCTCATGGATGCAATACTCTCGAGCGTTGACGTACGGCTGCGCAAGATGCCGGACGGTGAGCAGTTCACGCCGGTGCTCATCGAAAGTTCGGAGTTCGACGCCGGAGAGAACTCCTCGCGCTTCGCGCTGGAATGGCGCCTCGGGGTGGATGAAACGCGCCAACGCCGATGAGAGCGGAACTGAATGGCATCGAGGTGGACATGGACCCGGACGAGGTTCCGGGGTTCACGTATGCCATATACGAGCCGTTCGAGGTTGGCGTTGTCACCGGGCACCGTTCCACCACGATAGACATCCCCGCAACGAATGCGGCGCGTGCTGCGGCTGGCGGGGTGGCGATCACCGAGGAGCAGGGCGAAAGCACCTTGCGCATAGGGCAGGGCACGGACTATTGGTGGCAGGGCCGCGTGTTGATCGAAGAGCAGACGCGCGACACGATCACCCTGCAAAGTGTAGGCGGCAACGCATCGTGGACGGACCACCTGAACAACCGTAACCTTAGGGATCTTGACCTTGGCGTTGTGCCGGAGTTAACGGCGGTCCTTCAGGTGGCATCGAACCAGACCACGGAGACGCCGTATTGCTTCCCGCTGATCGACTACTTCGGGTGGGACGCCGCCGACCCCGTCACCACGGAGGTCGAAGATCTGCTTCCGGGTATCCGCATCGGGTACGCGGTGGAGGCCGCGCTGGACGAGATAGGGTGGACGATCGTGCCGCGCGGATCGTTGACCACGGGGTGGTACCGGTATATTATCCCCAGCACCGGCGGTCTGGAGGGCCTTGTTCCCAGCGCCGAGGTGATCGCGGAGAATGTTGCCAAGGTGGACAGTAGCGCATCCTCGGTGTTCACGCCAGAGATGGGTATGTACGCCGGTTCTATATCGTGGCCCTTCTCCCCGGATACCACGGTAGACCCCGGTGGCAACATCGTCAGCGCGGTACAGTACAACGCGCCGTTCCCCTGCACCATCAGCACGTCGGTTCGGTTCTTTATTGAGCCGTTCGATACGGACTATTCCGAGCAGCGGTTCCTTCAGTTCTGGCTCGAAACGTCCGGCGGCACGATCATCTCCCCTGCCGTCACCCGCACCCTGTGGAGCCTTGGCACGGGGGACCAGACCATCGAACTGCCGGACGTTACGGTAGCGGCGGGAACGACCGTCGTTGTGAAGTTCACCTACTGGTACATGACGGTTTCGCCTCCCCTGCCGATCACGGTGACGATGCCGGGCGTGACCTTCACCGTGAAGAATGTGACCTACGGCCCTGGCACGTCCTTCGACCTTGCATCCGCCGCCCCGGATATGACCGTGATGGACGCCTTCAAAGGGATGATCCTTGCGCGGGATCTTGTCTTCACTACCGACGAACTCGCGCGAAGGATAACGGTGTTCCTTGCGCGCGAGTTCTTCAAGGGCCCGAACGGGGGCGTGTCATGGTTGGGGCGTGAGGACCACAGCGAACTTCCGGTGAAGAAGCTGACCGAAAAGCCGACGCGCCTTGTCCTACGCTATGCACAGGACACGGACGATGCCGAGGTCCGACGCCTGAACGTATCCGTGGGGGATCGCCTCTACGGGGGCTACATCGAAGACATGGGCGGATCAGACCGCGAGAAGGTCGTGGAAAGCCCCTTCGCAGCTACGGCGATGGGAACGTACACGAACGGCACCGATGTGGTCTTCATTCCCAAGATGCGGTATGAAGACGAGAACGGTGACGCGCAGGTACGGTACCGCTGGAAGCCGCGCATCCTCTACCTCGACGAGTCCGCTTTGACGGGACCTGGATGGACGCACGACGGCGATCCGAAAGACAACTACCCGAAGTCGTTCTTCGTCAGCCCCTCTGACCCTGACCTGTCCCTGTCCTTCGGGACGGAGACGGTGTACGGCCCCTCACCGGGGGCGGTGCAGACGTGCTATCAGCGGACGATGGAACGTATCCGCTCCGGCCGGTCGCTGGTGATCCACCTGCGCATCGGCGACGAGGAGGTATCGAATATCGACTTTGGGCAGCCTATCGAGGTCCATGATGGTGAAATGTCCCATTGGTACCATATCGCCAAGATCGAACAGAAGCGGTTCGGCGTTGACGAGTATACCGAATGTGAATTGATACCCCTCTGATCCGATGGCAGACGAGATCGTTGTTTCGCTCAGGCTCGAAGAGGGCAATACGCGCCAGCAGTTCCAGGCGCTGAACGCCGCGCTGGTGGACGTGCGCTCGGAACTGAACGCATCGAACAAGGCGCTACGCGACAACGCGAAGGAGCGGGATGCGCTGAATAAGAAGATACAGGAGAGCGGTGAGGCCACCGAGCAGGAGGCGGCACGGCTGCGAAGGCTGAACGAGGACCGCGTGAAGCTGAAGAAGACGAACGCGGACTTGGTGCAGAGCTTTTCGGGGTTATCGGCACAGTTCCGCGAGGCCCGTAACGATGTATCGGGGTTGACGGATGCGGGGCTGCGGTTCCGCGATGTGCTCACCTCGGCCACAGTAGCGGCGCTGAAGGAGACGGGCGTGATCGGTCAACTGAGCGTGCGGCTGGATCACTTGCGCGAATCGCAGGACCGGCTCACGGCAGAGTACCGCGATGGGAAGATATCGGCTGGACAGTACAAGCAGCAGATCGACGCGATTGGGCGTGAGGCGCAGCAGACGAGCACGCAGCTTGGGGAGTTGAACGGGAAGGTGGACAGGATTACCACGGAGTTCCGCGAGGGCCGCATCACGGCGGAACAGTACCGCGCGGGGGTGGCGTCCATCAACAGCGGGATCGACAAGCAAAGCAAGGCCCTATCGGGTGCGGTCAGCAACCTCAAGAGCTACGCGCTGGGGATGTTCGGCGCCGTTGCTGCGGTTGCCGCTGTTGGGCGTGTGTTCGGTGATGCTGCCGATACGGTATTGGAGTTCGATCAAGCGATGGCCGGTATCCGTGCGCTGGGCGATGAGTTCGCAGCGCAGGCCGATACCATCGCTGAATCGCTGATCCGCATCGGCCCGAGCCTGGGGCGCACACCGAAGGAAGCGGCCGAAGGGTTCACCGAACTTGCGAAGGCGGGCCTTGACACGGCAACTATCCTCGGGGGTGGCCTGTCCGCAGCGTTGGCCCTTTCTGCCGCCGGAGGTATCGCCGTGGGGGATAGTGCGGAGTACATGGCTTCGGCCCTTGCACAGTTCAACCTTGATGGTGAAGACGCCGCGCACGTATCGGACCTGCTGGCGAAGGGCGCGAACATCGCACAGGGTGGCGTGGGGGATATGGCGCAGGCGATGGCACAGGCGGGCCTCGTTGCCAATGGCTTCGGCCTTTCGATCGATGAGACGATCGGCGGGTTGACGGCATTCGCCAACGCGGGACTGATAGGCAGCGACGCGGGTACTTCGCTGCGTAGCGCCTTGGTGCGTTTGGAGAATCCCACGAAGCAGGCGCGCGATGCCATGCAGAAGTACGGCATCGAAGTGACCAACGCGAAAGGGGAGTTCCTATCCCTTGCAGAGATAGCTGGCAACCTTCGCCAAGGTTTGGCCGGGGTGACGGATGCGCAGCGCACGCAGACGCTGGCCATGATCTTCGGGCAGGATGCGCTACGCGTGGCCAATATCCTCTACGAAGAAGGGCGCGAAGGCATCGAAAAGTACACGGAGGCGGTGAACGATTCAGGATTCGCCCTTCGCACCGCAGCCGAACAACTCAGCAGCGTATCCGGCGACTTCGACAAGCTGGGGGCCGCATGGGATGCGTTCATACTTTCGGTGGACAAGGGGGAGGGCGTGATCTCGCGCGTCTTCAGCGGGGCAGCGCAGGCCGCGCGCCAGCTATTGCAGAACCTGTCCCGCGACTTCTCGGACGCGCAGCAAGAGATCTTCGACCTCACGCGCGCACAGGCCATCGCCCTCGGTGCCAGCGTAGACGAAGCGGAGGCGGCGGCGGACAAGGCGGCAAACGCAGCGCGCGACTTCGCACAGGCCGCGCGTGCGGGGTTCGCTGAAGACCTCACCGCTCCGGTGGTGGAGCGCATCGAGAAGATCAGTGCGGACTATGTTGCGGCGATCGATGCCGCGAAAGGGTACGCGGATACGGTGAGCGGCCTTCGGCAGACGAACGTAGCCCTGAGCATCGCCGAAGAAGAAGCGCAACAGAAGCGCCTCGCCTACTATCGGGCGAATAGCGAACTGGCGAAGGGTGCGAACTCTTCACGGGAGGCTGAACTCTTTTCTATTGCGAACGCCGCACGCGCTGAAAGTGCCGCAGCGGATGAAACGGTGCGCGCGATCAAAAAGGTGGTCAAGGCGCGCGAGGCGGCGATCGAAGAAGCGGAACGGAAGAAGGCCGTGGAGGGTGACGCCTCAGCAGCGGCGGTTGAAGGTGACGAGGAACAAGTGAAGAGCAGCGGCAAGGTGGCCGCCTCCATTTCCAACGTAGCCGGTAGCGTTGCCGACCTGTCCGAGCGCATCAAAGAACTGAAGGCGCAACAGGCCCAAAGCACCGACAGCGCACAATTCGCCACGTATCAGGCGCAGATCGACGAACTCGACAAGTCCATCAGCGACATCACCGGCGAGACGTTGCGCGCCCTGGAGGCTGAGATGCAAAAGCTGGCGGACGCTACGCCGCGCCGCATCGGCATCGTTCAGCCCGACCTCGGTGACGGTCGCGGTTCATTCGACCCCGAAGCCGCACGCAAGGCGCAACTCAAGAACTTGGCCGACCTGGAGGATCAGGTCCGCATCGATCAGATACGCGGCATCCGTGACTTCGACAACGAGCGGATGATCCTGGAACAGAAGTACGCCGCCGGGATCATAAAGAGCCGCGAAGAACTGAACGCGGAACTCGAAAGGCTGGATCGCGAGCAAACCGCAGCGCAGGAGAACGAAATGAACCAGGTGCTTGGTGCATTCTCACAGATCGCGCAGAGCATCAACGACATTGATACGCTTTCCACGAATAAGCGCATCGCGGAGATCGACCGCCGCATACGTGCAGAGGAGGATGCCGGTAACGATGCTTCGGCCTTGCGCGCCGAACGGGACCGCGAGGAGAAGGAACTGGCGGTCAGAACGGCGAAGCGCGAGCGCGCCGTAGCCATCCTCACCATCGCGGTGCAGACGGCCGCAGCCATCGCCAAGGCGGTATCCAGTTCAGCGGCCGGTGATCCCTACACCTTGGTCGCACGCATCGCCCTTGCGGTTGCGGCGGTGGTGGCAGCAATGGCCAAGGCCTCGACATCGATCAGCGCAGCGAGCGCGGATGGGTTCGCCACGGGTGGTGAAGTCAAGCGCACGCCTTCAGGAAAGGGCGGCCGCGTGGAGCCGCACCACGGCAAGGTGATACGCCGCGCCAATGGCGACAACAGGCTCATTACAGCATACGTTGGGGAGGTGATCCTGAACGAGCGCCAGAAGGCAACCCTTCAGCGCATCGCGGGGCCGGACATCTTCGCGCGCATCGGAGTCCCTGGCATGGGCCGCGTGTCGCAGGGTATGCGGTCCACCATGCCCATCGGCTTCGCTACCGGCGGCATTGTTCCGCTCACCGCGCAGGCATCCCCGGAGACGGTGGTGCGCGTGGACAACAGTAACGTCCTCGCCGAGACGCTTGGGCAGGAGGTGATAGTTCGCGTCACGGACATCAACAAGGCACAGGGCCGCGTAGCCCGTGTGCGCGATAGAGCACGAGCATGAGCAAGGCAATGGCGGATGCACGGCGGCGGGTCGTCGCCATCTACGGCGAGGAGGCCGGGCGCGTGCTGGATCACCTCGTCGTGATGGGCGTGCTTGACGATGTGCTGGCACGGCGCTACGTCTTGCGGTCGGAATACTTCCATCAAATGCGGATTGATAGCCGACGCGAAACCGCCATCCTCCTTGAGCTATCGGACGAATGGGGCGTGAGCCGCGAGGGCATCATGCACATTTGTAAGTGACCGTTACGTGATCGGTACCCCGGCGGCGGTTTTTTTGCCTGTGATATGGCAAAAGCCGCCGTCCTTCAGGAACTCCCAGAGGTACGCATCCTCGGTGAGATAACCGCGCTGAGTGCGCAGTTATGTATAGACGAGCTTTCCGCCTACCGTGGCCAGACCGTAGCTATTTCGATCTTCTCCGATGGTGGTGACGCCTTCGGGGGCAACGCCGTAGCGGCCTACATCAGCAACCCCGCCAACGGCATCACCGCCGAGGCGCGCGTGTACGGCAACGCTTCATCGGCCGCCATGATAATCGCCGCCGCCTGCGCCCGCGCTTACATTTCATCCGGCGCCTTCGCGCTGGTGCATAAGGCCCGCGCCTTCGACAGCGACGGCGTGGCGATCGCTGATGGCGACCTCGACAAAGAGCAGCGCAACATCCTCGACGCCATCAACGCCGAGCAGGTGCGTCTCTTCGCGCGCCGCACCGGTATGACGCCATCCGCCGTGGGCAAGCTCATGGAGCAGGATCGGCTCATGCCATCCGATGAGGCGGTAGACAAGGGCTTCTTCGACGGAATCATCGAACTGGGCGCACGCATCGCGGCCTACTCAAAGATCAACAGCATGAGCGAAAACAAACAGGTCCGCTCCTTCAAGGTGAAGGTAGCGCGGACCATCGACAACATCGGGGCGATCGCCACCGGTGGCGAGGTAACGGTGGAGATCCCCGAAGCGGAGATAGACGCCAATGGCGCGCAGCGCATCACCGAGCTGGATGCCAGCATCGCAGCCCTCACCAAGGAGCGCGATGAGCTGAAGGCCGCCAAGGAAGAGGCCGAGCGCATCAACGCCGAAGCCACCGCCGCGAAAGAGGCGCTGGATACGGAGGTGAAGGCCGCCCGCGAGGAGGCCGCGAAGTTCAAGGCCGAGGTGGAGACACTGAAGAAGACCCCGATCAAGGCTGTGACGCCCCCCGCCGGTACGGCGGTGGTGGTGCCCGGTAACGAGGAGCAAAAAGAAACCCGCAATATGAGTGCGGAAGAGCAACGGATCAACAGCGTGATCGAGCGCCAGAACAGGTTCTTCGCCGAGCGCGACAAAAAGTAAACTACAACGATGGCAAATCCCTTCCCCGGCCTTTCGGCCTTCACGGACGAACAGTCCAACCGCGAGCAGTTCTGGCTCGACGCCCTCTTCCCCGGCAACGGAGCGGCGGACTTCGCTCGTGCCGTGGGTATGGTGATCCCGGACCTGAAGGTTCCGCGCGCCCTGCCGAAGTTGACCACCGTCGTGGGCTTCGCCGATGGCGCGGCTTGCAGCGATGACTTCGACAACAGCAACGACAGCACCATCACCCAGAGCACGATCACGCCTTACAAGGCGCTGGCGCAGGATAGCTGGTGCCCGCATGGCGAAGGGTGGGAGACGTACTTCACCGCGCTGGGGATGCCCGCCGGTCAGTATTACTCTTCCCTCGGCATCTGGCAGCGCCACCTCATCGGCGACCTGCTGCGCCGCATCGCCCGCAACGTGGACATCAACGCGTGGATCGGCAACCAGTCGCCCGACACGTGGACCTTCAGCGGTTGGCACGATCAACTGTTGGCGGCCGTGCTCGGCACGTACAACATCAGCAGCAATCCGACCGGCGGCAACGTCGGCACCACCACGCCCACCAGCGGCGGAAGTGCCGGAACGGATGCGCAGGGCGTGTACAACATCTGCACCGCGCTGATCGAGGCGGCGATGGCAACGCAGTCGGTGAGCGGATCGGACTTCGCTGCCGACATCATGGCGGGCAACGCCTACATCGTGATGAACCCGCTGAACCGCGAGTACCTGCGCCAGAACTACGCCAAGCTGCACGGTTTGGCGATGCCTGAGCACGCTCCCGGTCTGGCCGGATTGCAGAACAACGCCTTCGGCGCCTTCAACTTCCCTGGCTACTCCATCCCGGTGATCACCGCTCCGTGGATCCCGCAGAGCACGATCATCCTGTCCCGCAAGGGCAACCAGGTGTTCGGTTATGACCTGCAAGCCGCAGGAAACACGCTCGACGTGTGGCTGGCGGATGACCACGACACGATCCGGTGGAAGTTCCGCAGCATGTTCGGCGTAAGCTGGCGCGAACTCACCGGCAACGCGGTGAAGGTGTGGGGTCCTGCTTCGTAACCTGAAAAAAGACCAAAACAATGGCATGTAACATAACGGCCGGTATGGGTCGCCCGGATTGCCCGGGCGAAACCCCCGGAGCATACGACACGATCTACCTCTACAACCGCAGCCGCGTGACGTTCACCGTGGCGGGCGATGATTCGGTGGAACTGGTGAACTTCCAGGGTGCGGAGGGCTTCTACCAGGTGGTGGCGAAGAAAGGGTCCGTGGTCGCCTCGGAAGAGCTGCAAGCGGCCTCCGGCATCACGAGCTACACGCACACGCTGGTATTCTCGCTGGCCGACCTGAGCATCGAGGCGCGCAACTTCGTGAACGACCTGAACGGTGCGCAGCTTGGCGCCATCGTCCGTACCAAGGGGGACAAGTTCATCTTCTATGGCTACAACGAGGGGTTGACCATGACCGGCAACACGATGAGCACGGAGGTGGATGCGTTGGGCGAGACGATCACCCTTTCGGAAGAGATGGTGAACGAGAAGACCAGGCGTTTCTGGGATACTGACCTGGCCACGACCATCGCGGCCATCACGCCGATCGTCGCCAGCTAATGGAGGGCGAGAAGGATATCAAGGCTACACCGGCAAGGGGGGGATTCCACCCCCCTGAGCCGAAGCCGAAAGCTGTGACGTGGATACTGGCCAAGGGCGATCGTTTGGTGATACCGGGACTTTTCGAGATCACGAATGCGCACTTGACCAACCCGCGTATCTTGGACGCAATATCGGCGCACGAGGCGAAGAACGACATGCGTATCTTCGGGCGCGAGATCATCCGAAAGGGGTAGTGTTCTGTGGTGGTTCGTTGACGGGCGGGGGGTGGAGACGCCCCCCGTTCCATTAAGATGGCAAAGAGGAGAACGACAGCGGCTAAACGGGCGCGGCGGGTGAGCTTCAAAGCCTACCTGCGCGAAAGCAGCGTGGCCCCCGTGGTGGACCGCGATGTCATCGCTCAGGATTGGGTGTGGCACGGAATGGATAACCTGTATCCGGTACACCTCCGCAAGTTGGTGGACAACTGCGGCCCGCTGGAGCGGTCCATTACGCAGCTCTCTGAGTTCGTCGCCGGAACGGGGATCACCTTCGTGGATAGGGACGGAAAGACCATCGAGGGGGCGCAAGACGTGTTTCAGGAGTGGGTATCCGAAATGGGTGAGGAGGCTTTCCTTGCGCGTTGCGGTTACGATGTTTCCCACGGCCTGGGGCTGACCTTGACGGTGCGCCGGGCCTTCGGTGGCGAGATAGCGCGCGTGGATCATTCACCGCGCATGGTGTGGCGCATGGGAAAGACGCGCGAGGGCTATGCCCCCGTGATGTACCGGTCGGGGGATTGGGCGAAAGCCCTGAGCGATGTCGAGTACAAGCCCGAGGGCGTGGAGTTGTTCGACTTCACCGGCAAGATGCGCACCGAGGAGGGTGTGATCTTCGAGCGCCAGTACCATCCGTTGGAGCCGGTCTACGGCCGCCTGTTCTGGATGGGAGCCATGCGCGCCGCGGAGGTGTGGGTTAAAGTGGACAATTACAACCGTACCCAGATAGATACCGGCTTCACGCCTTCGGTCATCATCGGGACGCGGTTCGAGGGTACGGAGGAAGAGGTAGCCAAGCACGAAGACGATGTTAACCTGACCATGACCGGAAGCGGCGGGAAAGGTGCCGTGGTCTTCACGATGGGCGCCGGGGAGGGGGAGCCGTTCTTCCGTGAGCTATCCCGTGGCAACCATGCCGGGGAGTTGGATCAGATCGGCAACCGGTGTGCGGATGTGATCTACGACACCTTCGGCATCCCTTCGCTGCTGATGCGCGACCGCGAGGGCGGACTGACATCACAGGAACGCGCCATCGCCATCCGGCTGCAACAACTGCAACGCACGGTGGTGGCGCGTAAGCAGCGGATGATAACCGCGCCCCTGGTGAAGCTCATGAACCTATCCGGCGTGCCGGTGTGGGATGCGCGGATTTCGCCCCTTCAGATCTTCGATCCGGTGCAGAGTGAGAAGGTGATGTTGTTGAGCCGTTCGGTGAACGAGGTGCGGGCGGATGCCGGTTTGGAGGCGCGGCCGGATGGTGAGCAGATACTTGCTGAGGTCGCGCGCAATGGTGACGGGAACGTTGATATCCAGGCGCCATGAGTTGGAACACTACGCAGATCATTTCCCCCGCCACTGTGCGCACGCTGTCGAAGCTGGCCGCCGGGGTGGAGGATCGCAAGCTGTCTCCAGGGATCGCGGATGCGCAGCGCGCGCTATTGCAGGCGCTGGGCGTGGTGCTCTACACGATGATCGAGGATGCGGACCCGGTGACGGATGCCACCTTGGGCGGTGATACCGGTCTGGCAACGCTGTACGATGAACACGCGAAATACTTTCTTGCGTGGCGTGCCAAGGCCGATTCCATGCCTGACCTGTGGGCGGAGCCGGATCGGAACGGCGTGTTTCAGCGCGCGAACGAGGATCATTCCACGGTATCGGGGTCAACGCTGAACGTGTTGACGGCGAAGGCTGCGGCGCGTGCGGATGCGCACATGAATGACATGATCGCCTACCTGAAGGAGCTTGATCCTGCTGACCCTATCCGCGTGGCGTGGGATACGGCAACGGATGGGGAGAAGCGCAGGCCAGCGGGGAGGTCGAATGTTTCCGGCAGGTTGAGCGTGCGCAAACACCCGTGGCAGCAATGAGCGACGCACAAAAGGAAAGCATGAGCCTTGCAATGACATGGATCTTCCGGGTTATGACCGGCCTTGGTGCGTTCTTTCTGATCCAGACGTATGCGCTTGTATCGAAGACCAACGAGATGATCCAGTCGCATCTACTGCGCTACGAAAAGGACCACACCGAAATAGAGGTTCGGGTGCGCACCATCGAACGGGATGCGGAGCGTGAACGGGAACGCGACCGCACGAGCAACAATAACAGGGCATGGTACCCGAATCCAAGTAAACAGACGAACGAACACGAAGACTGATGAACACGAT
>ERZ795047.2579-NODE-2579-length-17065-cov-7.442622_pt1 | contig 17065 bp, 15 predicted proteins | sample MGYA00375131_ERZ795047 | MGnify/ENA primary metagenome ERZ795047 (study PRJEB30176, sample SAMN05720228) | activated sludge metagenome | isolation source: Anaerobic digester | place: Japan | collected 2015-05-20 ...
CTTACATGGAGGAACTTCCCCCTGATTGATGGGTTTGTTACGCTCTTTACACCACGGCCTAAAGCCGTTGAGGCTGTAGTGTATACAGCCTGTACATGGTTCTTTCTGTCTGTTCATGGAGTTACCTCCCGAATGTTGGTGTGCACTAACCCGATGCACCGGTGTCCGAAGAGCTCTGCGGTTTTGAAAGTGTGTGGATTACGTTGTGCAATCCAATACACTTCATTCTGTGTTAGTCTGTAACGTGGCGGCATGTTTCTGACAGCGATGTCGACAGAACAGGAGCCTGTACAACCTAACACATTCCTTAGGAGTATCGCTCTATGATACTCCTTGTATTTGTCTTCAATCGTCATTGCAGATGACCTCGAAGTCTGCTACTTCAGAGTTCATGATGAACTCTGCGTGTTCACATCTCACTACGGCTTTACCGCTTACTGCCTTAGCGCAGTAGGCGCGGTAAGAACACCCACGTACTTGATAATACTGGGTGTCGTTGTATGTGCGAATGACTCCGCACCTTAGACCGTTGTTCATAGTCTATACCTCACGCTCGTAGGGACGCACCCTTGCGAGCTTCGTGGGTAAAAATATTGAAGGAGGACGTGCAGGTCCTTCATGGTAAGATGTTAATGTTATTACATACAGCACCTCCTAGTAACACTTCCACCATTCGTACTTGCCTCTCTTGATAGGAACAAATACATGAGTTACTCTACAGCAATACATTGTGATAACGCCGTTATCATCGTCTTCGCCGTCTAAGAAGTTTGTCTTCTCGAATAGCGAGTCTATTCCTTGCCGCGTGATGTTGCGGTAGAACTCGCAGTTGATGTTATCGAGACCATATTTGGAAAGCTGTTCCGGGGTTAATGTTGTAGTCTTCATAGTCATCACCTGGGGTTGTTCCTCACGCTCTGCTAGCCGCAACTAACAGAGTTTCGTGGGTTAAATGTTCGACGTTCTTACGTGTGGAGCCACGTACTTACCACAACTTAATGTCGGCAGCACGCAGGTCCATTGGCAACGGAAGTTGCTTTAGAGGACAATACCATCCAGTAGCTTAGCTACCAGACGAGCATCTTCCTCGTCAACAACTTCCATCGTCCCTACGAAGTCGTAGGAGACAATGGTGCCGCTTACCGTCTTCTTACGGACGATAACGAACCACTTGCCATCCTCATCCTTCGAAGGATACGATACAAGAGTCGCCATAGGTTATCACCTCCTGTTATATCTGTTTTAACCTACAAACTATAAAGGTATTCAACATCCTATACGAAATCTCTAATTGGGATTGAACCCTACGCCTGATAGCGATTAGAGACGTGATCTAGCTTCTTCCTTAGTCAGCGGGCTATACGGGTGCATATAAGTCTTGTACTCATAGTTTAAGCAGCCGGGGAAACCGAAGTAGTCATATGGCATGGATCCGTCTGTTACTGCTTCGATTGTGTCAATGGATTGCCTGAATGTTATGTAGTCAACTTTAACATAGTTGTCTTCATCATCTTCGATGCCGACATAGATAGGCGCAAAGTCATGGATGTTATAGTCAAGCTTCTCGACAGACTCGAAGCACCACCTGAACCAGAGTGTACATTCTACATCCCATCCATAGAGGCTAATACCTGAGGTTAAGCGAGTTGCGCTTTCTCCATTGGCAGTTAGGTGTATACCATCGTAGTCATTTGATATGGCTTCGAAGTCTAAGAATGTACCAAGCATGTGAACAATGGGTGGGTATTTGTCTACTAATGCCTTTAAGTCTTCATATGAGTCGATAGTGTATATCTTTGCATCATCGCGCGGTTTAAGGAGATATATGTCTTCATACCCGTTGTTGTAGAATTGCTCATTATGCATCCACCTTATCCAGTCGGAACCATACTCCTCATTGTATGAAGATGTCCATATGCCGCCATTAGGCTTAATGAACATACGGTTGGTTATCGGCTGTACTAGCTCTTTCCTTGGCTCTCTGCCGACAAATGCCTGGAGGGACATGATCACCACCAATTGATAACCTCCTCGATGTTAACCTCTTTGATTATCTTGATGGAGCCCTTGACAAACCACTGCTTGAGCTCGCTATTGAGATGGCATGCAATCGGAGTTGAAAGCGGCTCAACAATGTATACGTGATTAGTATTATTAAGAACCTCTAACCAATATTTGATACAGGATTTGTTGGTAACAAAGTATCCCTCTTGACCTTTAAAGTGGTTAGTTGACCATGTTATACGAGGTGGCATGATTTCTCCTTCCTGATGCGGTCTACCAGTAATACGATAAAATGTATCAGGTGTTGACATATCACAGTTATATTTGAATAACATTCTACACCTCCAGTTTAACGGTAATGTGATTAGAGTTAGTAATCGCATCTCCATTCGTCAACCTTAATAGCGTTGATTATTCGTACACGATACCATGTCATTTCAATGCACTCTTCAAGACTAACTTGAACAGATCCTGTAATCTCTTCTACAATTTCGTAGTTAAGTATTTCATAGACGTCTACATGATCTCCACCAAACCAAGCTTCGTCATGCCATATTCTAGCATCTTCATAACTCTTTGATGCTTCTACAACACCTCGTAATGGTGTACCATGCCAGTTTAGATGTACAAGAGTTAACATTTTAATCATCTCCAGTTTAACAGTAATTTAATTATGTATAGAATCAAATCACCAGTTATAGAGAAAGTTATACTTTCTCATCCCATGACCATACAGCGGGGGGTAGGGGGAGGGGGTGTGGTACATGTAGTTGATGTTTGTCCATTTCCTCGCGGCATAGTCGTGGATAAATGAATGGTAAATAGGAGAGATACGAGCGATTTAAGCGCGCATATAATCGCTATATTAGCGATATAACATGCGATTGCAATTAAACAAGGTATAACTATCACCTGTTGTTGAGAGAGCTTTTAATCGCAAATATAGCGCTCTCACCTGAAGTCTTTTCACCCTAGTATAGTGTGTTTGGCCGCAATATCTGGGGGCGCGCGCTACAGTTTTTTCTTAAACATTATATATTTTCTTTAATTCTTTAAATACTTTCTTATCCCTTCATATACCGGAAATCTCAACTATTCCTCATGACAGACAAATGTCCTATGTGCGAAGCGGGCGCAATAGGAATGGTGTGGTCCAGAGATATCATTTCGGGGAAGACATCAGTTGAAGAAGCCGCAATGTTCTTCAGGATGACGAGAAATGAGGTGATGGATCATGTTAATACTCACCAAATCAAGGTTGATTCAAAGACTGGCGAGTATGATTCCGAAGACTTCTACATGAAGCGGCTGCTATCGATGTTAAAGAAGCTTGAAGACTGGGTGGATTATATCTGTAAGATCCGGGAATTCGATAGGGAGAACATTAAGCTTGCTGTTATGCTTACCAAAGAAACGCGCGCGACTCTCCACGACCTCATGGAATTCCAAGGGCGCCTCAACCAGGGCGGAAATGTTAATGTCCGCATTGAAAAAATGAACACACAATATATTGAACTTACAAATATGATCGTCCAGGAGGTGTGTCCATCATGTCGCAAAAGAGTTCTCGAAGCTATCGATCATATGCCGACGATCGAAGCGACGATTCCATAGATACCTCGAGTAAGAACCATCTCGACTATCTAAAAACAGTGGCGCGCGGCAAAATGGATCCGGTCTGGTGGACGAATGAGATCCTCGGGGTTACTCTATTTCCGGCGCAAGAAGAAATCATGCGGGAGTTCTACCAAAATAGATATAATCCCAAGCTCCCACAGTATAAGCAACTTATTTTAGTTGCAGGTATGCGAAGCGGCAAGACAGCGCTTGCATCCATTATGGGATGCTATGAGTTCTGGGATGCTATAACGATGCCGAATCCCGCTGAACATTATAAGCTGCTGAAGAATCAGAAGTTGTTTATTCAAATCGTATCTGTTAGTGAGAAGCAGGCTTCCGACGGTGTTTTCTCCAACATCCAGACGATGATAGAGGGCTGCGAGTGGCTTCACACGTGGTTTGACATTGAAATACGATCTGATAATGTTGAGTGCGATGCTAAGAGAGTAAAGCTACAAACTCTCTCAAGTTGGGCGACCACCGCCGTAGGAAGAACTTCAAAATGCGTGATCTTTGATGAGCTCGCTTTATTTGAATCAACGGGTGGTAAGCGTGGCGCATGGGAGATATGGTCTCGTCTCAAGAAGTCTACTGACACGCTAGGAGATGACGGTCATGTCATTGCGATCTCATCACCCCAACATCCAACCGATATCATTATGCGTCTTCACATGGAAGGTAAGGCCGCGATGAAGCGCGAGTACGAGATTCGTACAGGCAAGATCCCCATCCCCCCGAACTATAAGCCCAACAACTTCCTTACATATAAGCTCCCTACCTGGAAAATGAACCCGCACTTCAGCGAAGCAGCGCTTCGAGAAGAATATAAGCGCGACATGCCGACATTCTATAGAGACTACGCATGTAAACCCGAAATCGCAGGCGGTGTCGCATTCCCCGAGGGTGTCTTCCTCAAACCCATGGTGAATATCCTCCAGTTAGAGGAAATTCCCTTAATGACTGATCAATTCAGAGTGTTAGCAATTGACCCTGCCGTTACAAACGACCGCTTCGGTATTGCGTGCGGCTACACAGACCGCATGACAGGTGGTATAGTCGTAGATGGAGCGCACCGCTTTACCAAAAAGGAAGGCGACGCATTCATTCGCCCATCCGAGATCCGCAAATATCTTGACTACGTTATTCCGCGCATCAACGCCAATGTCTTCATCTTCGACACGTGGATGTACCCAGAGATCATCGAACATGTTGTCGACACGTACGGTATGGAGTACGTTAAACATATTGTATCAAAAGAAGACTACGATAGGTGGAAAGAACAGCAATCTGAAGATTATCCAACCCCAGTTCGCGTTGTTTACGACGAGCAACTGAAATATGAAGCTGAGAATCTATTGGTTATTAATGAACGTACTCCGAAAGTTGACCATCCGTTCGGTGGCAGCAAAGATACAGCGGATTGCGTTGCAAACGTAATCTGGTATTTATCAACAGAGCAGCCTACAAATCTATTACCAGACTCAATCTCTCTTCGCGTAATCTAAAGGTGATATCATGGGTATAGCAAAAACCTTAACTCGGAAGGTTAAACAGGCCTTCGCGCGCCTTAACACAGGTGCAGCCGGCAGTTCCGCAGACCACATCTACGCAGGTAAGCAAGTCACAAATTCCCTCGCCCAGTTCCTCATCGACATCACGAATTGGCGCGAGATGGATGAAGCTGACATCTATGAACAAATGTATAACCTAGAACCGGAAGTCGGCGGCGCCATTGACCGCATTAGCACGATGACGTCCGATTCCTTCAAGCGCTTCAAGATGTCAGATAAGGACACCGAGTACGATGAGTTAGAAGCAGAAATGCTCAGAGAAGCCGAACACCTTGCAGCCACCTTGAATATCAAGAATGAATTTGAGAAATACGCTGAACTCCTCATGATGCACGGGAACGTCTACATCCACAAACTCCCCGGTTTCACTTATGAAATACTTCCCAACAAATCAGTTACCATATTAGATGACTTATCTCGCATCGGCGGTTCTTCCAACACCACCGCTATTAGAGAAGCCAACTACTACATCCTTGACGAAGGCTTGACTACAGAGCAGCGTTTCCCTGCCGATGAAATCATCCACATTAAATTCAAAGACACCCCCATCTGGTGGACCGACTCCAAGGGGCGCAAAACATTCGGCATCTATTCCATCTCACCACTCCACCGCACGGTCCTCCCGATCTGGGAGAAGCGTCAAATCACAATCATCGACGTCATCTGGAGATGGCGGAATGTGCCGCGCGAACAGCACCAGATTGACGCTTCGCTCTTCAGCCTCGATAAATACCCGGGTAACATTGATCAGCGGAGAAAAGCTGCCAACGCTGACATGGAGAGAGTAATTACTAGCTACGCACGTGCTCTTAAAGACCAAACTCCAGACCAAGGCTACGTTACCTCCTCCGCGGTTACCATTAACCCTATCGAGCACTCCTCAAGCTATCTCTCTACAAATGACCGCATTACTCAAAACTCAGACCAAGTCTGGACCTCCTTATCACTCCCTCACAGTGTCGTCGCGGGCGGTTCTAGTGGATCTTACTCCTCCGACCTAGTCCTGAGTTCGTATGTTGCTAGCAAGATCGAACAGCTCGCCAACAAGATCAAGCCGGTAATCCTTGACAACATTAGGAAGCGCCTCCTCGCTATCAAATCCTCCTACCCTGTTAATGAAATGGACATCAAGATTGAATACGTGATGGCGAACTCGAAAATAGAACTAGCTCGGCAAATGGTAATGATGAAGGATGTCGGAATCTTTACAGAAACTGAGCTTCGGAACCTCCTCGGGTATTTAGAGCTGCGTAAAGATCAACGTCCCTTCCTAGTAAACAACGAAGGTACATCCACTTCGGAATCAATAGAAGCCCCGCCTGGCCCACAGTACCCGGAAACGCCACATAGTTTGGCGCAACACTCTACAGACGCTGGAACTGCAACCATCAACCGATCTCTGAGATCGCCTTAATATTAAGGAAATCTTATTCTCTTTATAGGTGGAATGGAGATGAGCAACCGTATTTGGAAAACCGTAGACGCCCTCCATGTTGATGGAGCTTCCATCCGCGCTATCCCCGTAAGGGATAACCACGGCAAGCTTACTCCATGGACGCCGTCTATTATTGAAAAAATCTACAACAAGATCAAGGGGCCGCTACCCTTCTATATAAAGCATGATGAACACGCACTCTTCAGACAACCCATTGGGTATGGTGTTAAGTTCGGCATCACCGACGATCACAGCGACATCACTTACAGCGGATTCGTCTTTGATGAGTCTGCGATCAAGCAAATCGTAGAAGAAGGATACAACTGCATCAGCCCCGAGGTCGAAAACGAGTACGATGAGAATGGAGAACTCGTCGATAGTACTCTTCTCGCCATGGCATTTGTTAAAAACCCAGCATTCCCGGGAATGCAAGTTCAGTACGCAAAGGCCGCATTCAGCGAACCCGACGATGAATTAGCTTCAAAAACAGGTGAACCCATGTCTAAAGCAGCAGCCATTGATACTCTGAAGTCCAAGGGACTTACAGAGACAGAGATTGCCTCGATCACGCAGGCATTTGAATCGGTAGAACCTGCAAAGCAGGAAACTCCCGCGCAGCAGCAGGTGCCCCCTGTGCAGTCTACTCCCGCAGCGCCTGTCGAACAGAAGTCTGCGCCGCCAGCGGCTCCTGATATGTCTGCACTCGAGCAGCGACTTGCTGAGCAGGCGACAGTTATTGCGCAGCTCCAGCAGAAGAACGAGGATCTCCTGAAAGCACAGTATAATATTGTTCGCGATGAAGTGAAAGGTCTTGGCATCAGCGATCCCGATGATATTGTCAAGGGCCTTCCTACCGAGCAGAAGATCTCGATCCTCAGTAAGATGAAGGAGAAGATGGCGCGTACCCAGCCGATGTCTACGCCCGTAGGACGACCTGTTTCTTCTCAGTCTCAGCCCGTTGATCAGCGTGCCAAGATGGCTGCGACCCTCAAAAGCATCGGGATGACTGTTGAAGAATACGAAAAGCTTAAACTCAAGAAGTGATACCCATGTCTTATGGTGGAATTACCAACGAAGCACGTACTCAGCCATTTGTTGCTGAAGACGCAATCCCTAACGCCGGCTATGTCCTTATGCCGGGTACCGCAGATCAGACCGCCGGTCTCAACCTCAAGGTCAAGCTGAACAACGGCAGCACTGAGCCCATCGGCATTGCATTTACGTCGACTAAGCACCCTGTTACTGGTGTTGCTCAGTCCGGTGTACAGGTCGGCGTTACTGCACTCATTGAAGGAACTGAAATCGAGGTCCCTCTCGTTGATACTAACGCGGCAATTAGCCAGTGGGAAGAGATCGAAGTCGCAGCCGGTGGAAAGGTTGACGCCAAGAATGGCGCAGGCTGGATTATCGGTCGTGCTCTCGAGGCCAAGGACGCATCAGCAGGCGGTTACATCCGCATCCGCGTGTCTAAGTACTACGCCACGGCATAAGGTGATAAACATGAAGCAATATTACGATGACGGCTATAACGGCGTCATTACTTCCGACGACGAGGTGAAGAAAGAACTCCTCCGTGAGATCATCTACCTTAAGGCAGAGGAACTCATGGTGTGGAAGAACGCCGTAGTCATGCAGGGTATGGATGGCCTTGAGCTCAAACTCATGCTGCCGAAGACCAGGCGCATCGATCCGCAGAAGATTGCTGAAGGCGCCCGTGCTCGCTACCGCAAGGTTGACTGGTTCACTATCAGCGAGGTCATGGAGAAGGAGTCTGTCGAGCTCATGATCACCGATGAGGCGAATGCTCGCGGCCTTGACAATGTGCAGATGCGTTACTCCATGATCGCAGCAGCCCGCGGTCTCGCGTGGTCTAAAGACACGGATATCAAGAACACGATCGTTAACGGCAAGGGCGGTACTGCTCCGGCCAGCGGCCTCTGGACTGATCCCACAACGGACATTGCGAGTGATGTTGCAGACTGTATCGGTGCCATCATTGATAACTCTGAGCTCAATGAGTATACCCTCGGTCAGCTGCAGATCTTCTACCCAGCAGGTCTGTTCGCCCACCTTAACAAACCCGTTCAGATTGGAGAGATCAAGGATACCATCAGGGACTACCTCGGTAGGCAGTATGACATGGTGTTCAATCCCACCAAGCAGCTCACTCAGAATGCATACGTCGTGGTCCCCGGTGAGGAAACCGCCTCCCACATCTACTACACCGGAAACGACATCAAGCTCGTGGAGTCTGAGCGCGAGATGGGTGTCGGTGAGCGTTACCTCATTACACAGCTGTTCAAGACGTTCATCATGCCTGAAGAGGAGAACGGTACCACGAACAGCAGGATTCGCGAAATCACCGGTGTCAAGGCGTAAGGAGGCATTGTCATGTCTCTAGACCTCTCCCAACTTATTTTAGAAGTTAGATCCGCGCTCACAGAAGTTCCCGAAGAGTATATTGGCGATCACCAGATCTACAAGGATTTAAAACGCGCCTACCGGTACGTTACCGCGATCGCCGTGGCAGATGCTCCGGAAGACCTTATTAAGTTGGCAACCATCAACACCGGCATCTACTACTCTTACCTCAACTATACTGGAATGGCGGAGAGGATTCTGGAGACACTTCCGCAAACCGCATACCTGCGCGTCGGTACCTTCAGAGAAATCGCGTTATCATCGCTGCAACTCATCTCTTCGGTTCCTCTGAAGGGCGATCTGACAATTGATACTAAATCACTATCATCCCATGTTGTAGGAGTCGGCCTCACCGTATCTACCATTGGCCCGGAGGATTAACATGGAATTTGCTTCCTTTACTATCGAAGTCGAGAATACACCCGGCGTACATTCCATTGTTCGCAAGGCGTGTCACGATATCGAGACCTACTGGAAACAAAATGTCAAAAAATACTTCAGTGCCTCCGAAATATATGGCCGAGGTCGATACTCCACATACAAACCCAGTCAGATAGTAGATGCGATTGACGTCACGTATGCTATCCGTCATGACAGACTCTACATCAATGTCTTTATCGGTGACTTAAAGGGTAAAAACAACTTCAACTATCTGAAAGCCCTTGAATACGGAGTTCGTCCCAGCAAGGGCGCCTTCGTTCCATACCTTGGAGTACGTATTGACTACGGGATGCATGGAGGTTCTACAAATGAAAAGTGGACCAAGTGGTCAATCGCGTTCGAACACCACATCAATCAGGTGATGGAGAAGCTTCAAAATGATGTCGTGATGGCGATTCACCGCAACATGAGGTAACAACATGTATTCAGCAATTGTTAACGCCCTGGAAACCCTCAGATACACAGTGTATAAGACGCGTAGGGAAAAGATCAACCCTCGGGAGATCACATGTATCCCTGTTGATATTGATCTATACGCTGAAGATACTGGCTGTTATGATGGTCAGATTACTGTCAGCCTCCGGTATCTTGAAATGGATGTAGATAATTTAATCGATGGAGTGGCAACCCTTATCCATGACCTTGAGCTCCAGCTGATTAAAGATTCAGCGTACAGCGTTGGGACATTTGAATTCGGGAAGCCATCCATTGAACAACAGGGTGAAGCGTATATCGTTGAAATTGAATGCACATACCACAAGGTGATTAATCTTGACTAGAAGATACGTAGCAATTGGGACCGAGGCCTCCTATGGAGTTGCCCCCGGTGTTGGTCTCTCAGGCCTCAAAGTAACCTCAGTTAATGAGTCCTTTGACCCTGGGCTGATTTTCGAGGAGACTTGTGATAGTCAGACGGTTAATAATGCATATGGCGGCGCCCAAAAATACACAGGTACTATTGAGGCATTCCTTAGGCCCGCGCAGATGGACCCACTCTTCCAGTGCTTGTTTGGGGCACCTGTAGGCGGAGTGTTTACTCTTGCTGCCACGCCGAAGAGTATGTCTATGGAAATTTGCACAGACGGAAATGGTGTTGAAAATGCTATCCGTTATCTGGGCGTCGGAATTAGCAGTATGGAGATGAATTTAACCGCGCGTGAGGCTGTAACCACAAGGTGGAATTACTTCGCAAAGTCCTCCAGTAAGGTTGCGGCGCAGGCTTCCGTTGCATATCCAGAGGCAGAGCCTGCGCTGTTTTGGGGCGCAACCATTACTCTGCGAGGCGGCGCCTCTACTACTATTAAATCTATGACTATGAATATAGAGCGCGGCCTAGATCCGGATGACTTTGTAGTCGGGCACTCCCAACTGCAGGGTCTCGTTATCAACGCCGTTCCCAATATCAGCGGCTCCATTACTCTCTCGCAGCGGGAATGGACAGAGTTCCAGCGCGCCCTCTACGCAGATGGTGGAGGCACAGCGTATGCGCCCCTCACAACGCGCGGTGACACCAGCAGCCACGAGCCTGGTCAGACAAACATGGTTGCATCATTCAAAGACCGCAATGGAGACGACCTCTGCAAGATCGAAACTGACGTAGCTGTTTATACTGACGCTTCCAGGAGCATGAGAGGCCGCGCGGGCATTGAAAAGACTGTTAACTACCGTGTTATCGGTGACACGTTCGAATTCACCGACTTAACTGACTAAAGGTGATCTAAATGACTGAGAGTGAACCCGTTAAGACTTCCCCCAAGATGAGATATACGATCGAGACTGCAAACGGCAGGTATGTGGTTAAGCGCCCCGTCGGGAGAGCGGGCGCACGTCACTTTGCCCTCATGCAGAAGTGTATGCCGTCCTACGTGGATGAAGAGACCGGAAGACCGATGTTCACTGAGGCAGACAAGGAGCGCGCTGCCGAAGCTTTCGAAGCGTGGTCTGCACTCGTGCTTCCGTCACTGATCATTGAAGGTCCCTTCGTAGCAGAGGAAATGCCCGGCGAAGATCAGTATGCTATCTTCGCCGCCATCCTCCAAGCCACAATTTCGGGAGTTGGCCCCGAGCTCTTTCGGATCGTTGAGTGATAAGACCAAATTCTCCCTGGGGATGGTTAGTTTCCTCTCAGGGACCAGACCTTCCTCTCTATTTGAATGGCATGATCCCGAAGACTGGAAGGAACGGCTGGAGTTCGATATGATGATCGCAGAGAGCTTTTACAACAACACCATTGGTAAGGTGATCGGACATGGCCAAGAGGAAGGAATATAGCATTAATGTAAAAGCTAATGTAACCGCAAACCTACCCCCAGAAGAGATTAAAAAGCTAGAACGCCAGATCAAGGGAATACGCGGTCAAGTCAATATGGAGGGCATTAACTACTCAAAGGTTAAGGCCCTCCGCGAATACAACAATGAACTCCGCGAATATAACCGTCAAACTGAAAGGGCAAAGCGCAACCAAGGCTTAACCCTCGGGGACTATTTTGCAGAAGCACGAAGAAAGAAGCAGCGTGAGCTGCGTGAAAAATTTGAAAGCAATCGCGCTGAATTAAAGCGAGCGATGCTCTCGGACGTCGAATTGGAGACGCGCCTTCGGCACAGTGCAGCCGTACCCATCGATTCCCATACATTTGTACGAAATCAAGGAGATGTTGCGTACCGCGCTTACTTAACGCGCGCTGATCCTTCTACAGGTAGGCCTGGTGGTGACATTGTAGTCGTCCCATTCAAGCACGGTCCGGATTTGTTCCAAGAGCTCTCAAAAATGAACGTTGACATGAATTCTGTCAACGCAATAACGGGAGTTATTAGGAATCTCCAGAAGGAACCATCCAGCCCGTATACGCGCGCAATACTTCCGCCTCTCCTTGAACTACGTAGACACGGAATATTCGATGACTCTGTGTTTGCCTCTCAACTTATTAGGAGAGAAAACAGACAAGGTACTCAATCCTTCAACCGTGTAATGGAAGCATATATTCGAGAGTTGACGCGCGCCGGCTACCCGGTTCAACCGTCTCGCTTAACTGGAGGCTTAACACACGATTACCGTTCATTCCAAGGATCCAGAGAGTGGTTGAAGTACCTCTTACAGAGCGGATACGCAGAACAACTGCTGTTTGATGTTCGACTTCCTATTCAGTCATTACTTGCTAAACCCACTACTCAATTCGCATACCACATACTGAACTCGGGAGTCAGGCCGTATATAGCTACCGAAAAAGCATACCAATTCGCAGAGCAGCGCGGCTACAATAAAATCCCCGGGTGGGAGTCAATCCGCTTCGACCCCGAGTATTACTATGACCCAATTAATTACAAAACAGTAGAGCCACGGCGTGTCTCAAAACCAGGTAGGCGTATCGCTATCATCCCAAGTGATGACATCTATAATCCATCATACATCCCGCTAACAACTGGTCTAAGGCGCAACATCGCAGGCTTCGACCCCAGTATGTTTAATCCTGAGATAGCTTCGGCTCTCAATCAGGCCATATATCCAGAAGGTGGCGATGTCCCAGCATGGGATTATATGACAAATCGCTATATACGCGACTTCGATTATCATAAGTACATCGCGTATTCCTCCGAACTCGATAATCTCGTGAGGAGCGGCCCCATAACGCGGTCTCAACTCGCGCGTAACCTCGAAAGACAGCTACTCAGCGGTAACATCTTCTCCAACACAATCGCCGGCCTTAACCGTGACATGATGTATCGGGCGGATTGGTTTACCGATAAGCGCCTCCTTACAACTGTTCCCACACACACAGATGCGCTCTCTGCAATGTCTGGGATTGCAGAAACCCTTAGTAAACACTTCGCGAATGCCAAAGAACACGGGTTGTTTGAATATTCATCTATCTTAACTCCAAACATGAGCAAATACACCGGTATATCAGCCGGTGATATGCTGAACATGATTGACATGTTCACGGTGTTATCGTGCCGTGGTGTTCCTTCTCTACACGATGTCAAGAATCCACTACTAGGCCCGGGTACCTTCCAGCATCCCGCGAATGAGCGTGAACTCATTGCCCTCCAATCAATACTTGGAGACCTCCCACTATATGACCTCCGGCAAGAGTTATATCGCATAGCCACAATCCCAGATCGTAACGCAACCCTTGCGAATCTTGATATCGATGAGCGCGCTCTCGAAATGAACGAGATGGCGAACGCTCTCAAGAAGATTCAAGATGAGGAAGCTGCAAGGAATCGCCCTGCTGCAGAGCGTATCAGAGGCTTTAGGCGCGGCAGTAGTATTTCATCCAACTACTTCGCTAGGTTGCGTCGCGAAGACCCAGATAATCCAGATAGGGGTGATCCAGATGCAGGTAGGGCGAACCGTCAAGCTAAAAAGATGGGGAAGCCTGCAGCTGTCCCGTGGAGTAGAACCCTCATCCCAACCTTCCAAGCCCTCATAGGCGGTGGCTTCTCTCACAAGTGGCGTCCCGAGATGTTTACTGAAAAGCAACTCGCGCTCCTGTCATCTGACATCATCGAGAAGGCGAACGCCGAAATATATAATGAGATTAATGAGAGTGTACTCGCGGAATTCCAGAAACAGCTAGGTAGAAAGAACGTCCCCGGTTACTTAGTGCAGCGCGCAACATCCTCCCGCTTTAATGATCTCTTTAGGACAAAGGGTACTGGTGGTAAATACGACACCATGCTGCTGCAGAAAGCATTCGATCTTGCCGGCATCCCGTATGAAGACATGCTTTCATTGGACCCTGAGTATGAAACACGCGGCGGCTTCAAATACCTCGGTGGTCACACTCGTTCCCGACCTCAAGCGGAATATATAGAATATGATCCCGAAACTCGAGAACTGATGGATGAGCTTGAAACTCTCAATAGACGACGAGATGAAGCCAACAGCAAATTAATGTTCGCCAGGAGGAGATTAAGTCAATTACCGCCAGCTCCAGAAGAAGGATTAGATCTCTATAAATCGCAACGCGCTTATTTCAACTCTCTAGCGAATGCTGCAAACAAAGAACGGGAATTAATCGCCAACCGGCGTAGTGAAATCAATGCGATCCTCGAAGGTTCTGAAATCGACTATGAGCGCGCGGGCGTCGGTAAAAACTACTCCCAAGAACTAGCAGATCGCAGCGACATCATCAAAATCCCAGGTACTGACTATGAAGTAATACCCCGCGAAGTAGATCCATCATCTTCAGGTGCAAGCCCACACTTCCTCCGACATGAAGCCTTGTTTGAAAATCTAATGGGGACGCGCTTCAAGAACCTCCAGAATTATCTGAAGCTATCAAAAAATCTAAAGTCACTGCTTCCATTAGCAGGCGTGTCATTAGCAGCAGTAGCAGCCGGTTCCATGCTCGGTATGCCTGAGCTTGGAATGGCGCCGATGATGTTCGCCGGGCTAACGGGTAAAGCGCCTGAAAATGCATCTGATAAGCTAGAAGCGCAGGGCAAAAAGATCTACTGGGATATCGACGGTACCTATCTTTACAACTTCCTCGACCAGAAGTTTGAAGAACATACAAAACTATTAGGTCTTGACAATTTCAAGTTATACAACCGTACGAATCCTCTCGTTAACCCATCCGACATCAAACGCGTAATTACGGCGCGCCCGGAGAAGTATCGCGACGCTACTCTTGCAGACCTCGCCAAAGCTGGAGTCTTCCCATCAGAACTTATAATGCGCGGCGACGATGCATGGGATAGAGAGGGTAGCAGTGAATACAAGGCCCGCAAGCTCAAAGAACTCGGTGCAACCCATTATGTCGATGATGACATCACGTACAACGCGATGTTGAAGCCGCTGCTCGGTAACGCCATCTCTACCATCACGACAACCGACTTCTATCAAATGGCAGGGCAGCTCTCGCAACGATACGACAACTTTATGCATCTTGGGAAGCTTGAAACATCCTCCGTCATTGACCTCCTGAAGAAGACCCTAACTTCACAGAATGGCAAGAAACTCCTAAAGGCCGCAATACCGCTTGTTCTGGCGGGCGCGCTCTCAGCAGCAACTGGGATAGCTCCGGATCTCGCCATGATGGGCGCGATGCCCTTCGCATTCTCCGGGATAACAGAAGTTGATCGGCAATCTCGTATTGATCAACTACTTGAAGAAATAGATAAACTTACAAAAAAGCGCAACGAGGCCCAAGAGAAACTAAAAACCGAGACATATAGACCCGCTAAACATCAATTAGAACAAGAAATTGAAGGATACGAAAGATTTATCAAAGAAAAAGTAGCTGAAATTGAACAACTGGAAGCGACCAGGCCGAAGGCTTCTCCAGAAAGTGAACCCAAACAACAAACATACGAAGAACCATCCCGAGAACAAGAAAAATCCAGGTCTCCTCCTAAACAAGAACCTGAACCTCCTAAACAAGAACTTAAACCTCCAAAGGCAGAAGACTACGATTACAGTTCCTTCCTCGAATACACCCCGTGGAAGAAGGGCGATGACATCTACAAGCTCTACGGCACGCTAGGTTACGATATCCGCGGTCAGGGCTTCCCCGAAGAAGCAACCAAATTTCAACAGACACTCCGCGAAGAACTCGGCAAGCTTCCGTTCTTCCAGCAGCACCCCGAAGAGCTCGAAAACTTCAAAGTCTATACCACCACAGACACTAATTTCCGAAATTATGAAGTCGATAGTCGATCTTACGGTACTCTTCGGGTGAGAGGTAAAGCAGACCTTCGCAAGCTCGGAGATGTAAGCGACAAAGAATATGCCGAAACCGCAAAACAAATTGACCAAGTTACAAAGTCAGTTATCGGTTCTACATCTGCCACTGATAAATACGCAGAGTCAATGCTAGTTACAGCGCAGGCTACTAAAGACTCCGGTAAGGAACTCAACACCTTCGCCAAGTATTCCGAGAAGATGGGTCGCATCTCCTGGTTATTCACCCTGGTGTCGATGAACGCGCTTGGCGTCTTCTTCAGCATGATGAGTGTTAACAACATGTTGATGCAAGGAATCAACATGGTGATGACGCCGCTCATGGATCTTGACAAGCTGATGCAGTCATATGCCTTGTCGCAGGCCTTCGCATCAAAGACTGGCATCAACATGAAAGAGATCATGGAGGAGCAGGGTATTACCATCCAAGATGTCATCAACGGCTGGGAAACGATGACCGGCTTCATCAGCAACATCCAATGGAGTCTTGGGATGTTGGGAGCCAACATTTTGGGTGATCCAGATACTTATGATGCTATTCAAAATGCAGTCGAGAAGATCGTCAGATGGCTGAGTGATCCTGAAACCGGTAAGCAGCTTGCAGATGTCATGGAGAACTTGGCAGATGTTCTTCCGCAACTTGTTCGCGCGCTTCCCAGTATTCTCAACGTCGTGGGCGTATTAACAACACCATTCAATCCAAATGCAGAAGAAGACGACTGGCTCGGGAATCAATCACTGTTCTCCCTAATGTTATATGGGCAGATTGCTTCGATGTTCGCGATGCCAATATTGTCAATAATCTCGTTATTATACAGGATAGCTCAGGGAATCCTCTGGTTAGGGGGATTGATATCCGGATGGAAGGCTGCATCCACTCTCTTGGGA